>Ga0210059_1000927_pt1 | contig 41753 bp, 29 predicted proteins | sample Ectturendosymbi2_FD_188042 | JGI IMG/M metagenome (GOLD analysis project Ga0210059, IMG submission 188042) | Ecteinascidia turbinata endosymbiont from Florida, USA - Sample 2 (SPAdes) (version 2) | ecosystem: Host-associated > Tunicates > Ascidians > Unclassified | place: Key West, Florida... | reverse complement strand
AGCACTGGCCATTCTGCGCCAAACAAAACACCTCATGTGGTAAAAAGCAAGTTGTATAAAATTAACAATGGCCGGCTGAAGTGACCGCAGGACATAAGAATGGCCCGCAAGGACAGTACGCTTGCACGTCACTGGTTTAAACAAAGATAAACTTTACCTTCCGCGTATTCAGTTTCATGTCACAAAGTTCGACTTTTATGTGACATCCAATCTAAGTGTAAAAGAAGAGACGGAACCAAATATTGGTATCAAGCTGTACTTGAAGCAACTGAGCCCGACGCAACGTGACAGTTTGACCCAACCTAAAACTCTGCTTTCGCATAGCAAACACTACGAATGGTGACGCAGCGATTTGCATTGTGACGAAAGGGAAAAGAATCTTGTTAATTATTATTCACGCTGAGGCGCTTAATCAGTCGGTGAAGCTAGTTGACGAACTGAAGAACTGAGTATGTTGAGGGCTCTTACCAAAAAAGTTGTGACGAGCGGGAAACGGCTACATGCAAGTTTCGTAAGTGTCTTGAAAGCTACTGCTAGTAAATTGCCAGCAAGTTGATCCGTAAGCTGAAAGTTTATCTGTCGATTTGCTTTTTTAATTGCCGAAAGATTTTTGAGATCGTCTGCTTTCCGTGAGATCTGTCTTGCTGCTTGTTGGCCAACCTCGTTGCAAAGTTGCTTTGACATTACAAAAGTAGACAACTTAGTAAGACGTTCATGAAACGAATGTGATCATTTCCAAGCAATCATCCGGCAGTTCACGGTTAGTTTTAATTCTTTAATTTGTTTACGTACGCGTAACATTTTTTCCTATGAAACGACGTGACAAACTATGTGACACCCACAGCGTCGATGTAATGCTCGTATGCCAAGCAGCTCTTGAGGAAATTACAAGTTTAAGTGCCATGGTATTTCAACCATGAAGCTTGTAAGCGTCTACTTGGTTTTGATGGGAGCTACGACCCAAGGTTGTTCAACTTTGGAGGTGATGAGAGATGACCAATGCATTTTTGGTAAACATCTTTTAATCCAGATGGCATGTTCTTAAAATCTTTAAACCCAGATGGTATTTTCTTACACAACAAGGCTTGTGTTGCTAGGTAAAAGTTTTCAGGAAGGGAAAAGACTTTAAAGATCCTTGAATTTACGCCCGTCTAGCAACGAGGTAACTTATCCTCAGGAAAGAAAACATAGCAAAGTTAAGAGTATATTTTCTGCATTTTACTACAAGAAAGGATGCTTTCATAACAGATTTTTGTAGTTACCAGAAAATGCTCAAAATTCTGGGCTTAGGTGAAAGAGGTAAAGTTTTTCCTAAAAACGTGGACGACTAATAAAGTTTGGCCACGTCCTGTCTTTTTACGAAATTTTTATAAATGTTCAGAATCATATAACGCCTTTTCATAAATGTTCAGATTTTAAATACCTTGAAAGATACAAACAAACCTCAGTTGTTCATACTCTTGCAAATGTATGAGATGTATTCTTATGGTTTTAGTTAGGTGCTGGGTCGGATGACTAGACTTATGACTCAAAAGAAGTTTTGCAGATAGTTGAAAGGCAAAAGAAACCAACGTTGAGATTATAGAGCACGGGTGGGCTTGTGCAAACTTGTTCAATAGAAGAGTCATTGTATTAAAACCAAAACACCAGCGAGCCGCAAAATCAGTTTGTAGTGTCAAATACAGTTCGATAAAGAATGCAACTTTTGCATAAAATGACCTACATCAAATCGCGTAGACTCTTTGGCAATTTACCTTACGAATTCGTGTAAATGTGTTGATAAATGAAACAAACATTAAATATGAGGCGACAAATCGCTATCAATCTGTGATATTGCTTGTCAGCTAAAAGAGCCACACAAAACATGTCGGCGAGTCGCAGTTTACCCATTATTGTTATATAGACGTTCGCGAAACAACCATAAACTAAAGATAAATATCAGCATAAGCAAAAATGCTTTTGTTCAGTGATACTGCAAATATGAAATACAGTAAGCTATGTTTCATAAAACCAATGGATCATAAATGTGAAGAAAATATCAGTGGAGCATAGGGGCAAAGCGACTGCCTTCGGTTCCAAGTATTTTATTGGTAATGCAATAACTCAAGCACAAAAATGAAGTTAAAAATTAAAATACGTTGATAAAAGAATGATGGATAAGTCACCTAACTGGTTTGGTATCTTTTTAAGTTAAATGAAGGTGTTGCAAAACTAGGCGGTTTAGCTGTCACGGTAGTCTTTCGCCGAGAAGTCTTGCCTTTAGAGCCTAACCCAGGCGTTTTAACCTTTCTTCTCACGTTTGTACCATGACAAACTTCAAAAAGATTATTTACCCCAGTAAGCTCTTTTTGCTTTTCTCACTTACAGAAATGCACACAATGAGTCAAAGCACAATGAGTCAAACAAAAAAGATTTCTTGGAATAAGGAAATCCATAAGATCTAAAAGTAATTGCTTGTAGTTCAAATAGCTATAGAAGCACACAACAGTGTTGTTAAAAATGCAGCACACGGGCACTTATAAAGTACAACTGGTGTCCTACGTGTGCAGACAGGAGTGACCAAAAGAATTGAAATTTACGCGTAAAGTTGAATCGTAATCTAATTGCAAGGCTTACTGATATTACTAATTAAAAAATGTCAATTTTCTATCGCGATGCAGTAAACTTACCACCCAGTAAAAGGCAAGGTCTAATCCCTTTCTATGTGTAGCAGCTTAAAGCACCCCCAACAATTACTATGTTCATTATTTAACAAGATCTCTTCGGAAGATCGGAATCTATTCGTGCACAACTGCACAGGAACCGTCAAGAGCTCAAGCAACTTCTGAACCAAGCACCTTTTCAAACTACTAAGTTGCAACTAAGTCCGTCGACAGCAGAGCTACCAAACTTGCGTGGATGTGATGGTAAGTGCTTATCATTTTTTCAATTTTAGTTTCAGAAATTAACTGTAGAGCGAATTGTTGGTGACGCTCTTTGGTGCGAAAGCATAGAATACTACTTTAGCTTTCACGTGGATTGCTGATCGATTTGTCGAAGTTTTAGACATCCTGTGACAACTTTTTAAAGCGAGGGTAAGCAACAGTTGAAAACAGAGAACTTTTTCTTTCTGTTACAATGGCTTATGACTGTCATTTGCCTTGGTCTTCAATGTACCTCACATCATCCAAGAGAATGAAGCTAAGTGTAACTCAAAAGTTTATCGTTTATCGACAAGTGAAATCAAAATGCTTGAAAATGTGAAATCAAAATGCTTGAAAATTTTATCAGCAAAATTTGAGTGAAAGTGTGTTCAAAGTTTCTGAAACTCATTTACTTTAAGCTTGAGAAAAAGAATCTTTGTCAAGTCAAAATACGTTTTAGGCCAGACAATATGTTTCGAGCGTTAGGTAGGCTGGTCACGTCTGAACCGAGCCACTTTTGGAATGGAACTCATGCGAACGCCAAATAGTGTGCACTGCACGTGTTTACTGCGTCAATGGATACGCTTTGCCGTCAAGTCACGGCAAACTGCCGTCAGCCATAGGCGTAGCCCAGGGGGGGCAAAGGGGCCATGCTCTCCACAAATTTTTAGAAAATATAGTCATTTTGTGCTTTGAGAGGCGTTTTTCTAAACAAAATAGTGTTATTGACCTAAAATCAAACATTTTGGCACCCTCAAATTCCCCCCCAAAATTTTTGGGTTGGCTATGCCACTGCCGTCAGTGCAAGCTGAGTTTTCGAAAAACACCAAAGAAAGACGTGAAACTCCGGCGTTGGGTCCATTGTGGCCCTTGCGATGGTGCTTCGTTGACTGAATTGCAGCTGTATAAGTAGAATGAAGGAAGACAAGTGTTTTGAAGTTGTACAGCAGATTACGATCGAACTTGTTCCACCTCATGCTGCTTCTTTACTCAGAGACTTACGAAATCGAAAGGCGTCTTTCTGCCGAAACTGAACAAGAAAAATTGAGTGGCAAAACTTCACATTCCGATATTTCTGGTTCGAGCGAACGCGCCTTTGCACCTTGTTGACAACCAAACAACTAGCACGAGCTTGTTGCCTTGTGACATGACGGAATGCGAGCTTAAACTGGGCACATTCGTGTAACTGACCTTGGGCGGGTCAGTAAAGGTTCTTGCGCACGTCTCAGTGACGCAACAGGTAAAAAGTGGTTTCCAAATCTGCGCAAAAGTTCCCTCGCCCATCCGGCTAATTATTGATCAACCGCGAACGACCTTTAACGGCAAGCGCGTGTATGTTGGCGAGCGCCCCGCATAACCACACCACCAATCTGCTGAAGAAGTTCGAGTGAGAAAAATCAACGTCATAGCCGTCAAAATTCTTTCAGATGCAACTCCACATTGCACTCGAACCAAATCAGCAATTTTGCGATATAAATTTGCAATTCCCTGCCTGAATAACTTACTTTTTGCACTGTGGCGAAACGTTGAATAAATTTACTGTGGAAAACTTCAAACAAATTTTGGTCTTTATTGTTTCTCACATCAACGAAAACAATGAAACCTGCGTCAATCAACAAGACCGATTTGTGAAGATAACAATTCATGAAAGATTCTATCAACAAAATTTGAGTGAAAGTTTGTTAAAAGTTTCTGAAACTTATTTACTTGAATTTGAAAAACGACTTTAAACTGAACAAATTGAAAAATGTTACTCGAATAACAACGCGTGAACTGAAATTTTCGTGAAATCTACGAAAGAGTTGTACCGTTGTCATGAAAAGCAATCCTTTTTCAAATCTTTGCTTCAACCGCCTGCACACTGGGGACCACTCGGAGACAACCGTACAAGCGCTTTTCTCGATGCTACCCGCGACGATCCCTATATGAATTGTTTTCGCGTAACAAGAACGTGCAGATCTTGAGTAGGTTACCATGACAACGCAAAGAAAGCACTTCAGCCGCTCGAGTTTTCCCACACGACTGTGTCGGGAGCAGTCAGTGGAAGGTGGATTGCAAAATGATGTGTCACTTAGAATTAGAAAACCAACTTGCTTCAAGATCTGATTACCCTGTTTTACCTCGTATTTTGAAGACTTGAAAGCCACGTGATTTTGTCTTGAAGTGCATTGGAAATAAACGAAAGTAACGTCGTAGGAAAAACAACGAATCAGTATACTGCGCATATTTCCTCCGGTTTAGTTTCGTTTCATTCACTGAGCGTTTTTCAAACAAATGTGGTTTAGGTAAAAACTTTCACGCTTACTTATTTCTGACAATATTTTTTTGTAGCTTTCATTGCTTTGACTACAGACAATTAGTTAAAAAATTTTGCTGATGCCCAGCGACTAATTCTGTGCATAGATATCTTAAAATCTCTCGCAACATTTTGGCCAGACATTTACACCTGGGAAAGCATGCTTGTGTGGCATTTGCATTTTTGTGATACATTATATTGGGACAACAACCTGAACAAGAATTTACTCCGTTTCTTGCAATGTGTTTGCTAACTTTACAAGATGATCGGGTTAAACTTGATTTGTGTTTTTACACGAAGATTTGTTACAAAAAACTAAATTATGATTTAGGAAACAAACAAGCATAGGTCAATAATAAAGACTTCATGTCTGAATTTGCTTAACTAATACAATAAACTTTCGTTTATTAACTTTTCCAATATTTAGTTGGTTTCCACTTTCTGTTAATTGCTGCAAATGCGCAGTAACACGACAAAACTGCATCTGATTATTTTGCAGCGATAACTACCCTTTGTGAAACGCTCAACCATAGCACTGCGCTATATACTGCATCAATCGTTGAAATAAAACTATTCTTTTAACGGGAAACTTGGTGATTAGATGTAGCACCTACTCTGTTTTCATTTTACTCTTTACAGTTTAGGCCATCTTATCTTTTCAAGCTTAAGAGATATTTTGGCACAGTGTTGTTTTCCCACAGTGATTTAAAGCACGGCTTTGTTATAGTTTTTTTCAAGAAGCCTTAACTACTTTACAAGACGATACTTTCATAAGTTAAGCTTATTCCGGATGAAGAGTTATTGGTAGGTATTTTTTATTTAGCCCAAGCCAAGTAGCACCTCACCATTGATCTTCCTCAAATCATCCAGGCTTAACCCGATCAGATCATCAATTAAAATCATTACCTGCAACGACGCACCGTAATAAGCTACGCAACACATAGGACAACATCTTAACAAGCTGTGATAACATTAATGAGCGGTAGGCAACCAGTTTCAGATAAAAATTTCAACTTATACCTGCAGCAGTCATAGCCATGAGTCCATTTGAAAACAAACTGTCTCTACCATGCAGTAAGAGCCATCTGCAGCAGTGCTTTCCAAGGCTTTATGGTTTTGTTTCTTCGTGAAATTCTCTGTCACTATGAGTTCGCATTAGCTTGTCATCCTAAGATTGCTGTTAAGATATCATCTATGACAAAATAGTATGAAATAGCGTGAAAGGGGTAGGCCTCCTCCTTCAACTTTTTGTGTTCTTTTGCGTAGGTTTTTGTTTGTGCTGTGTGTTTTCTTGCTGTTTTTTGTGCCACTGACGGTATCCAGTCTTGTGAACAGTGCTCAGGGCGGAGCGTTGCTGCTCTGTTCCGCTCTTGCACTGAATTTCCCGAATCCGAGGGCAAAACATTTAAGACCATTACGTGACAGCAACAGTGTTAACGACAGTGTACTTCACTGAGCGAAAAGGCGGCTCCTCGTAAAATGTGATCAAAACGATTTTGCGATGGCCCCGACTTGATCAAAAGTTGAATGGCTCAAACAACCCGTCAGGGCATTGTTCGCAACATATGAATAAGAACAAAAAGAGCAATGCTACAAATCACTCGGGTATTTGAATTTCTGTAATTGCTGCGCTCCCCGGTGGTTTTCAAGCGGAGCTTGCATGTGTGTTCAAGTAGCAAGCGATTTTCTTTTACGGTTGTTTGTTTGCAAAACTGTCCTTCTTCCTTGCGCGGTCTAAACGTACATTCACTGTATTGGACTACAGAGCGAACAAAACCTGTGACAAAGGTGGAAGCGATGAAAAAATCTCTACGTTCATGGGCGTCGGAAGGATTTTTTCCAAGGGGGGGGCAATAGTAGATTTTTCCAAAGGTAGCTAAAAATATTTTTCCAAGGGGGGGCAAAAAGCGGTGAAATTTCGTTTTTCCCTCTCGAAGCTAAGAAAACAACCATTTTTGCTAAAATGTAATAGGATAATGTCAAATTTCAAAATCTAGGGGGGTAAGGTTTTCCTGCACCCACTTCCGATCCCCATGTCTGTGTTCTTGGTACTTGGTTCGGATTTTGTGTGACAAAGTTACCGTTCGAGTTTTTTTCAAAGAATCGGGAATGTTTCTAGATTTGATAAACAGATCCTCTTTCAAAATTATGTGAGCGCACTGACACGACTGTACGTTCCTGAAAAGAAAAATTGTCTGTAGTGTCTTTTTCGTTCTGAGATTCTGATAAAGTTCAAATTTTCTGTAAAGTAGTTTTCAAAATGTTTATACTTTTTTTTAAGTTTTACGGTGAGGTTGGTATTGCTTAGTCAGGAATACGATAACTGGCACCAAAGCTGAGTGCCACGAATTCCACTGAAGCCAAGATCACCGGCGTTTTTTGATCTGCGGTCGGAAACCAGATAGCGCGTGAAATAAAGTTCTAGGCCACTGACTCCCAAACTGTAGGCCACGTGGACACTTTCAGCAGGCGACAGAGCTATTTAAAAATATTTTTCTGTTTGATAATATTATCTTGTGCGGATTCTTTTGATGAAATCATTGTCAGTGTGTCTGAATTTCTTGAGACCGTGAAAGAGTCTTTATACATCAGTAGTACTTAACCTTTTCTGCACCACGCCTCTCCTAAGTAATTGTCCTTTGTTTCAAGCCCCCTTGCTGACTTTAAATAAGTAACTTGGACGGAACATATTCTCATTCAAAAACTTTCCATGTTGTAGAGCACGTAAAAGCTCGCGCCCCCCTGGAAATTTACTTACGCCTCCCTGGGGAGGCGCGCTACCCCGTTAAGAACCACTGGTTTAAATGCTTTTGTCCTAAATTGACCCTGTGTGGTATTACAAAGGTGATTGTCTCGAAACAATTGGGTTTAACAGACACAGTGCTGCTGCACGTGTGAGAGGCCGCAGTACAGTCGTTTAAATTTGTTTCGTACAGAAATGTAGCTGGTCAACTGTAACGTTTATTGTCACATATGCAGAAATAGATAGCGAAAACTTTATTGGGAGGCAAGTTCGTAAAGACGGAAGGTTACCTTATTACTAAGAATAGTGCAAATTGTTTAATGGCGAAAAAAGTAAATGACAGTTCACATTTGGATTTACTTCATTCAAGAAGTTGAAAAGGCGAGTTGTCCGGGATTTGAAAAGGCGCGATGCGTCGTAGCAAGAGGTGCGCGGTTCGCACAAAGCGGGCACTTGAAGAAGGGGCCAGTTTGGGCAAATTTCATCGCCGCTTATTTTCACGGTAATCATTTTGTAAACAGCTGTTCAACTTCTTTTGCTGTCTACTGCTTTTTTTAGAGCAGTTGCTCTCATAAGGGCGGCATTTAGTTGCTTCCGCACAGAGCAGCCAGAACCCACGCTACGCCATCACTGCCTGGCGAGCTACGAACCGTTTTTAAATAAATACATGGGTCACGGAACCTCATATTTTGTGAACCACTATTCAAGGCCGATAGCGTTTCTGCCAACAGCTGAAGTGCGACACCACAAAATTGCCTGCGAAACAATCAGCCAACTCATCACGTTGTGCCTGAAAAACATTACTCTTGTGCGAACATAGGTGGGGCAGTAAAATGATTTCACTATCTGCAGCGACTAACATCATGAAGATGCTTGGCTTATATCAGCTATTTGGTAAAAAGAAGACAGCAAGATTTTTCAGACCCAGCGCTAGACATAAAACCAAATGAGGATATCGTGGGCAAAACTTATATCAAGCAACTATTTTCAGACTGTATCGAACACACATCTACATCACAATGTCCGGATACGTGATCAATATTATTTGTTCCAAAGACACACCTGGTAACAGCTATTTTTTTCTGACTGAAATTTTTATGCAGTCAGGCGTTGTCAGAGGCCAAAAATGCTTGCAGGGATGAAATGGTTTCACCATGTGTAAGTTCTACATTAAATAACCTGAATATATAAAGCTGCATTGTTTGAAAAATGGTCCGTCATTGACATCACTCACTGCATTTTGTTCGCCTTACTAAAGCCTAGAGAACACTCTTGCAAGGCAAGACTAGGTTTTGGGTGTTTGTGTAATAACCTTTAGAGGACACTAGAGCATAAATTTAAAAAAATGTCTTTGTTAAAATTGTCCTACTGAAAAGTTTATCGCTCAGTTCAGTTTCATTTATACTTGCTTTTTGTGCTGCTTTCGGGAGTGTCACGAGTGGTCTGCGGCACCCATATGCTTGCTTGCGCCTGGGGGCACGCGGCTACTTTCGTAGTGAATGTTGCATTGATGGCGAGTCAGTGGCAGCACCGCGCGTCAGCTGTTTCCTTGCACCCACCAATTAATGCCGAGCACGAGGCTGGACAGATCCGGCCGCAATTGCCGTGGTTTTTCATGACTTCGATATGACCCAATCGTAAATCGCACCAAGTCTACCAGCTTTGGTGGCGCGTGCTCAAACGAACTTTACTACTTAGCCGGTTTGTTATCGCTGCGGATCCAAAATTATTTATTAAATATATATATTGTGCAATCTGTGAACATGATCAACAAAATTTTCAGGAATCTAAATCATAAGTTGCAGGAAAAATAAAATAAAGCAGTTCGCGAAGTAAAGATTGCGAAAAGGCAAGAACAGGATTTGCAGCAAAAAGACGATTTGCGTGATGGCTAAACCCATTAGAAGGTTGACTCGTGGATAAAAAGTCACTTTTCGTCGTCAATTTGCTGTTTCAAAAGGTTGTTAGTTTCGCAACGTGCTTAAAATACTTCTAGGATAGTTTCGATCGTAGCCTTCAAGTTTCACAGCATTCCTTTGCTGATTGCCACACTTTGTCAGGCAGCGAATTTGAGCACCTGTCGGTGAACGTCACTTACTGGCGAGAAGTTGTGACAGAAACAAATGCAACGATAAGCGAGATGCAGAACAGCATGTCCCGCTACATTTGATTTACTACTCAGCCTGTCCTTAAAAATATTAGATTCAATTCCTAACATGTAGGTAGGTGTTTGCTAATCTGGGAACACTGAAAAAATGCATGGAACTCGTTGCGCATTCCATCGAATCTTTGACAATCTTGTTGAGATTTATTGGAGCTTGTTCTTGAGCAGCAAGTTTCCATGAATGTCTTTGAAAGAAGTGGACAAAATGCAAATTGCTATAAGTTTTCATCACAAAAAAATGGATACTAAAACGTACTTGACTGATTTCACCTCTTCACAACTTGCCGTTTTCCAATGCAAGTTCCACGTGGACAACCGTTAGGATTAGAAAGAAAACGAAATGCCGTACATTTTTTCTTCTATTTGTAAGTTCTTGTGTACGTGTTGCTTCAGAAAACCCCGAAGAGCAAAAAGAAACTACGGCTTATTGCATACGCGCACGTGCAACAGGTGATACAACTGAAGACATCCTGCGTTGCTTCTTCGGCCGTCTAGTTAGCCTCATCACTTTAACGCTAGGAGACAGCCTGCATGTAACATAATAAAGTTAGACTTGCATCTAGTCAGCCTGGTTGCACCGACGAAGTAATAAAAGTTTTAATGAACGCTTGTGGGTTAGTTGGTGAAGTGTGATTGTTAGGCAAAAATCTGCTAAGAAAATGAATGCTCGACGTAACAAAACGAACATGTTTAGCTATTACGTTGCGCCTTTCCAGCATCGTAGTAGCCTACAAGTGCGCCGCCTGCAGAATGACCAATGTGGCAACGCCTCTCTTGTGAGATTACTACCAACCACGCTAGTGTGGATTTGGTTTTGATTCGTTTGGATGGTTTTAAACGATGTGTTGGCAATGTTTCGCGTCCAGTGGAATGTTTTAGACTGCGGTTTGCAGGTTGTGGATTCAGCAGAAACCACATGCATTGAGTTTGAGCAAAACGCGAGATCTGTTTGCATGAGTGCTTGGTTTTCGACGTCCGTCCTGACCATCCTTGGGTTGTAGTTTACTTGAAAAGGCGCTGTGAAAATTTCCAGTGAGCACATGCTTTCATGAAAGCGGCAGATCTGTTGCGCAACCAATTTTTGCAGTGTTTACGCCGCTTTGCGTCATACCCACGCGTGTCACCGTCCCGATTTCCACTGCCTTTATTCTCCGCGGCCATAAAAAGCGATTCGCTTCATCAGCGAATCGGATCGTGCTAATTGCACCACGGTGATCGCTGATCTCAGTTTTTTTGTCGCAACCAGTGACCTCCTTTCCGTGTGCAGCGGAAGACTTGCGCGCAATCCGTTCGCGTTTCATCGCAATCCGCTTTGGGCGATGACGTAATTCCAACACAGACGGGTTCGTAACTCTACGCGGGTCTGACTCGTTAAAGTTGACACATAAGCCTGTTGAAAAAAAAACATCTCGACTTCGCGCGGCCCGACAGTGTTTAGGAAATCCTTACAATTGTCTTAGTTGACAATAAAATCTTCACACTGAGAACCAAACGAGAACTTAGAAAAGAATATAATTTGCAGCATTTTCTCTTGGAAGTTTTACAAGCAACTATGGAATCATTTGCGGTGGGGATGAAAAGACTGTTACACAGTTAATTTCAGCATGATGTGTAGTTTGCTCCCAGCTTTGCTCGAAAGTTATAATGAAGGGCATTCGCTGCTGCGTGCTGCCACTAGGTTTACATCCAACCAAGGTGCAACCTTTGACCTCAGCCAACGTTGGTTTCAGCACTAGTTTTCGCTAAAAAACACTTGGCCTAAAGACCTTGGCCTCAGCACTAGTTTTCGCTAAAAACAATTACAACAATTAACAATTACATATGGCATCAACACAGGTATCAACACAAACTAGTTGTTTGCCACTTTGTGTGGCAGGTTGTCAGGCAGTCCCGAGCAGCTCGCAAGAAGCTACAAAATATTTTTGTGAATGAATATTCGGCGCTGGTCATAGATTTTGCGACTGCCGCTGTCAACCGAAGTGAAAGACTGGGATTTTTCAGGTAGCTCCGATCACAGTGTGAAGGCACCCCAACATCTAATTTTGCACGTAAGAGATGAATCAGACCCTTAAACAGCGAATGATTGTCTGTCGCCAGCAGGACCGCTTCGATAGGATGCTCCGTCCTCTAAAATCACGAGCCCTCATTTTCCAAAGTGTAACATATGATGCAAACCTGTGACAAAAACAAAACAGTAGCCTAATCGAAAGTTTCAAAATTTCACAAAAAAACGCAATATACTGGTTGTAAGATGCAGGCTTTTTCCAATGCGCTCACAGTTCGTTGGTTCAAGGGATTAATGCGGTCATGGTCATACCTAAATCTTGGCACGTTTACGCAGCAAAGTTGTCGTTGACACTGATGTATAGGCAATTATGTCGCCATCTTACCCACGAAAACGAGTTTGAATGGAAGTTGCTGCATTTCCATAAATAATTTTCCAACATGTTCATATAAGCGTTTCTGTTCAAGCATTCAGAATGTGATAATCACCAAAGCAATGCCTTAAACTTCCAAGCCTGGTCACACCCAGGTGAAATACGAATACACAATGTGTTGTGGCAGCATGCTGATTGCTGAAATCAATTTAAATATTTTTACGTCGTTGCCCACAATGCTTTTAACCTCTTGCAGACTAATCTAAACGTACATTAATTGGGTTTGAACAGGTTTTTCAAAAATCGTTAGATTTTTGTAGTGAAGGTGGATGTTAGCTCGCGACGCCCTTGCAATCTCGAAACGACGCACCAGGGCACCGCGACGCCCTATTTGGGAACCTCTGGCTTGAAGTTTTTTTGGTACCATAGAATGCACTGCAAAAAACGTTGTTCGAATCAATTGCATTGCTATTCGGAAACCAAGCTGGACTTTTGGCGCTATTTTCACACCAAACAAAAATTTGTTTACCACTAGTTTTTTTCTTTGGACACTTAACCGAAGATACCGTTGTCTATTGTCTAAGTTTTGTCAACGTTTGAATTCCACAGTGTCGCATATCTCCTGTAGCCTATGACGTCAGTTTGATTGCATTTTTCGGTTGTATTGATTTGATACGGTACGAATCAGCGAACGTTCGCAAAACTTTCGCGTGTCACGTCCAAGCGTTAAATTGTGTGACGTAACAAAACCTTCGGCCTTTTTATTTTCACGGAGCGACAAAACCTGACAGTGGAAACCTCGAAGGTCTCGCGCAGGGTAGTTTAGTTTTATTCGTTGACGAAGACCGAGAACGTCCAGGTGCAACGTGTTCAGTGTTTCAAACGCTGGTGCTACGTTTTCACAAGAACAACTGAATGAATTGAACAGAATGGTGGTGCGGAAGTTTGCCCAACTTTTTTGGGCGTCTCGGCGGAGAAGTTGGTTGAAGTCATCGAGAAATAGGAGAGAACTGAAATCGCCGAAAGCTTTTTCGCTGGCGCCCTCGACAATATGTTTGTGCACTGTGGATTTGCGCTCCTTGTGGTTTTGACGCAGAAAAGCAACATCCCGTCCTTACTCGTTTGATCTCGGACATCTTGCCAGTTTCCAGCTTGCAAATATCCAGGCTGCTTTTGATGATCACGAGAGAAGCCACATATCGAGCGTGGCAGCAGTTAACGAGACGGGCAGGCGGCTTTCTTTTATCGTCAAAGCGCAATTGTGTGTTTTGCAGACAAATCAGAGGCGCGACGAGGCGAAGTAATCGGCAGAATTAGCTACGTGCGAGACGAAGCAATCTGGAAATTGTTTCATTAGACAATTGCGAAATTACTTGCTGCTGTCGCTGACACATTGGCAAATATTGGATTATGGGAGAAGTGTAGTTGTCTGAGGAATAATCTGTAAAAAGCAGGATGCAGGGCATTTAGAACGTTTTAAAGACTGGGATTAATTAATTTGTCAGAAATAGAAGTTGCAGACCCAATTAAAATCAAAATTTTTAGAGAAAATGTTTCTGTATCCTAGCCATCCGACAACAAGCTTAAGTCAACACGTCATTTTCAAAAATCACCAAAATAGCATTTTCCACGCAATTTATATCGGTGAAGCTAAGATAAAACATAACGCAAGAAATTATTGATTTGGACACTGCAAGAATTTCAAGCTTCTTTTAATTTGTGTTAACTAGCTGTGCAGTATTGCATGGAAAAAATGCAAACAAAATTACCAGCAAAAACACGTTCAGATGCAACTGGCGTTCGCACCATGGCCGTACTGCCAGTGCCAGGAAATTAACTCGTGCACACGCTTGTCCCACAGTCTCCATTCTGTTCGATTTTGTCGGAGTTTCACAAAGTTATGTGCACTCTACGCCTGAAAATAAACGCGATCTTCTGTTTCGAATCTCTCAACGATGGCTGGTGGTGAAAGTGCTAATCTGCAATCATGGGCGTCGGAAGGGGTGGCACGGGGCATTGTCCCCCCCCTGAAGTTTGGAAATTTCAGCAAAAAAGAAAATTTCGAAAATTTCAGCAAAAAAGGGTTGTTTTCTTAGTTTCGAGTGGGAAAAAACAAATTTCACCACTTTTGGACCCCCTAGAAAAATTTTGGAAAAACCCCTAATGGCCCCCCCTGGAAAAAATCCTTCCGACGCCCATGTCTACAATGTGAGAATTATGCATACACAAGTTTTTTACTTCCGTCATATTTTGATAAGCCATAGCTATGGAACGGTTCCTTCCCTCGTCTCCTTGGAAACTGAGGTCTTTGAGCAATGCGTTACAACGAGAGGTTTCACGGTTTGAAAGAATTTAAATTTTAAGAGACATTTTAGTGCATTTTTGTTTGATCTGAAGTATGCTTGCTTATTTATGCAGAAATTCGCTGTAAGATTTCTACTCACTCGGTCATTTGCTTTTACTTAAAGAATGGCTTGTGCAGTTTTGTGGGCAAGAATATTTCAGCAAAGAAGTAGTTACGCAAGGAAACTGTTGCGCCTGTGAATCACATCAGAGTTTGGTTTGTTAACCGTCTTGAGCACGGGTGCACAACGTTTTCGCTATTGCCGGCCGCATTAAGTGTAGTCTTATAAATTACGACCGCCAGTGAGTTCAAGATATTTTTATTTCTAGTAAGTATCCGCATACAGAAGACAAAAAGTTTTTATTAATGCACGGCTGCCATAACTTATAAATTACGTCTTCACGGCCGTATCTGCGTAAGTTTTTACTGAAGGTCGCAGACTGTGGATCTCTGGTCTAGAGCATTACATGTCTTTCGTGATCCAGAAATATACTTCTGCTTGGATAAAATAAATGTATGACTGGTCTTGTTAAACACAATGAGGTCCGCGCCATGAAAGATTCCAACCGGTCTCTTTTGGCCAAAAGGTTGAGATACCGCTAGACCACGGGTTATCAACCTGGGGTCTGTGAACCTCTTTAAGGGTCCATGAATGTGTTTTAGGGGGTCCATCAACCAAAATCCATTCAATAAATTCCGCTAGTTTTATCCGCCCATTTAGGCAAGCTTAATCGCGCTACATCTCTAGTCTGACATGTTCATGTTGCAAGTCGACTGACCTTTTTTATTTGATCTTGGTGACGGCAATTGGCGGCAGGCCGAAGGGGTCGTCCATAAATGACGTCACACCCTAACGGGGGGAGGGGTCACCAGATTTGTGACAAATTGTTACAAGCGGAAGGGGTGGAGCCAGTAGTTTTGTGATGTGACACGAGTCGTTTTGATACACATGCTACAGGCAGTCATCCCAGAAAGGAAAGGTGTGGAGGCCAATATGTTTCTATTCCATTTACAATAGTTTGTTGTTGCAACCAATGAGGAAATTTTTGTCGATACTGCTGATGGTTTAATTGTTTTTGTAGTATATTTCCGATAGTCGGTCAATCATTGTTTGATTTACAGCTAATGGCTAACTATATTGTTGTACTGTCAATGTAGCCAAAGCTCATTCGATAAAATTTTTTGACTCCCCACTCCATCCACTGGACCAAAAACTTTTAGATTTCGACGCCCGATTCTGTGCAGGATTTTTTTAGCTGTTTGGCAAGCATTGCACAGTTTTATTCTCAATTTCTGGCAAATCAATTTGGGCTAGCTCTGGAATACCTGAAATTGAAAGCGGGCTTCATCTTTCCTTCCATCTCTATCTGGAGGTGATAGATAGACTTTTAGCGTCCACACTGCAATAGACATTACGGACCCCTCCTTAATCCACACTCCAATAGACATTACGGACCCCTCCTGCAATAGACATTACGGACCCCTCCTTAATGTCTATTGCAGTGTGGACGCTAAAAGCTCAAAACGTTCTGCCTAACACCCTTTGCCCTGTCCGGCCGTAAGTACGAAGAGAGTCTGTTATGAATGTGGTCTGTTATGAACGGGTCTGTTATGAACGGGTCTGTTATGAACGGGTCTGTTATGAACGGGTATGTTATGAACGGGTCTGTTATGAACGGGTCTGTTATGAACGCAGTCTGTTATGAACGGGTCTGTTATGAACGCAGTCTGTTATGAACAAGTCTGTTATGAACAGGTCTGTTATGAACGTGGTCTGTTATGAACGTAGTCTGTTATGAATGGGTCTGTTATGAACGTGGTCTGTTTTGAGTGGTCTGTTGTGAATGGTCTGTTTTGAACGGACACCCTTCAAAATATAGCTTTACAATTGTGCATCATTACTACAACAAAGGTTTTGGGAAAAACATGTACATTTATTTTTTTATAAGTTTTCATTGCCCTCAAATTTTTTAAAGTCCCCCATTCCCTACCCCCCTCCGGTGTCCCGGAGACAGGTTGTGCGCTGCTTGCAGATGACTATTCGATTTCATCAAGATGCTGAAGTAACATGTGTCTGAAATTCTTACTGGGTGCGCGTCGTCAGCAGGAAATGAAGGTAATCATCGCAAATGCGGTGAATGTGAAAAGTGCAGAGTGGCAAGATGAAGATAATCTGGATATAAGTGAAATGATAATTCCAGAAAAAAGTTGCACTGGTAGTGGAATGCCTGTTTACGCCATAACTGAGCATTTTTCCTCTCCATGGGAAAATGCCAAGCTAAGTAAACATTTAGGTGGGGGGAAGCTTGGCTTAAGATGTTAATACTTTCGTTTTCGACAGATACAGTTAGCTGGAACCAGTGGTGGTATCCAACCGGCACAAAGCGGTTCTTGAAATTACAGGAAGTCAGCTAATCGATTGTTGAATTGTATGTGTTATATCTTGATTGACTTCTATTCGAAAAATATTTCATGTGACCCAACAATTTCAGTGATTCATTTGTGTTCTATAGTGAGATATTTTGTTTTATTTTGCAGACCAGTGAGTGTTTTTCGTTGAGTGTCGTTGACTTGTTACCATTCGGTAGTTGCAACAGTTTGTTGAAACGCCGTAAACTCCGTCAAAAACATAAGCAGTTGTGGACCTCAAAAGTCCACTCTGATTGTTTCATTTTTGTGGTCTACGGTTCGGTGTTTACTGCGCACAGATCACAACAAAAAAGTGAAGCCTCCCGTAAGTCACGCACCGATCTCGAAGGAAGCACTTCAGAAAAATTCATTTCATCTTAGCCTACGCAGAAACCATCCTTAAACGTTTCTCAAAAGGAGTTATTTACAGTCCTGTGTTGCATTTGCACGCCATACTTGTTTTGTGTGCGATATTGTGAAATCGTTCTTGCAGATAGACTATACTGCATAAACTTCCTATGATTTGTTTTTGCTTCAATATTGCAAAGCGACCACTACGGTAAATCCATGCACAGGACTGTAACCGCGATCAGTCATTGCCAGCATTTGCACAACGCAATTCATTCGGTTCGGTCTTCAACAAAGTAGAAAACTCTTTGTTGCTTAATTTTTGCTTAGCAATGTGTGCAGTATTTTCGACATTTTACGAATAGAATGTTGGTCTTGCCACAACGTGCACAAATCAAATCTATAAAACAGGTGAAATTTTTGTCGAGGCACACACAAAATAGATGGAAATTTGTAATTGCAATGGTAAGGGGGGGTTGCAAATTGTGACGTTATATTTGAAGGGGGTTTAAATACTTGTGACGAAATGTGACAAGGGGGGAGGGGGTAGATTTTTGCCCAAAATAGTGTGACGTCATGTATGGACGGCCCCGAAGCCTGAAATTTGCTTCTTACCGGAGCGGCTGAGGTGCTCACGCTAAGAAGCGACCAAATCTAATTTCTCAACAATTGAAAAATGTTGACAAAACGAAGGGGTGCGCAGCGGTTTTGGGTGCAATGAAATGGGTTGGCAGGGACAAAAATTTGAGAACCACTGCGCCAGATTGCCATGCTCTGTTCTTTTTTCCCACGCTGCGCTTCTGAGAATGGCCACGCGTGCGAAGAGTGGAGCAATCGCCAGAAGTGCAAAGGTGCGCGGTGGTAATACAAGCAAGCTTCTTGCGACATGTGCACTAGAACTCGTTGCTGAGTGAGAAGCCGCTGGTATCGTGTGCGTCAACTTGGTATGCTCAAACGACCGTTTTCGGTCTGAAGATCTGTTTCTGTTCCGCCGTGTCAGTTGATGTTGTTAGGTTTTATTGCATTTCAACGCATGAAACTAAGCCAGGCAGATCTTACGTTTCTCGTGGATGTAAAATCGGCACAAGGTACATGTAGGTAGCAGCCTTACAAACCGAATGCGTAAAGGTTCAGTAGTGGCCTGTACTGTAGGTTCGGTGCGACCACATGAGATAAATAGCTGTTTGCGGAGTGAGCAACGAGAGTTCTGAAGCGAATAAAAAGCACTGTCGTGGAAGCAGTCTTTCAAAAATGTAGGTTGTTGAGACCTTTCCGGAAAACACTGCCGGTTTTATCAGGACGCGTGTGTTTTGCGAGTGAAAATCGATGTTCAACTGATTAAGCGAATGAATTAACGTTTTTAGATAGGTATACACTATATGTTGTTAACAGTTTCGCCCGTTATCATGTTAGGCAGTTGGAATTTAGTTTTATCTGAAATGCCAAAACACACCGGCCAAATTATTGTGTCTGCGTTGGGAATTCAGTCAGTAGTCTAATTTCGTGTTCGTAACATGTTGGCATATTTAGAAGTAACGTTGACTGCTAGAGGATGATCATGCCATCGAAATCTCAATCCAATTCGCTGTTCATTTTTCGGATAATGGTTTACAGCAGTGGTTCTTAACCTTGGTTCGATCGAACCCCAACGCATTTCAGCCGCTATTTCACCTTATCCAGGTTTCGACAGAGGTTTCAGACCCCTAGGGTTCGACAGAGATGTTTCAGGCGTTCGACGAAGGTCATTTGAAACATGATTCAAAATGTAGTTATATATCCCAGAAAGCTAACCATGCTCAACTTTGTAGTAACCCATTTTTCCTTTCTGTTAAATTGGGCAAGAACGGGGTTCGACAAGAGCTTGGAAAACTACATTAGGGTTCGACGTGTTTGTGAATGTTAAGAACCACTGGTTTACAGTATGTAGGTTTATGAAATTGAGAGAAATGTCTTGACAGTTCAAAGACAAACGGATATTCGTTTGCCTGCTTTGCTGCATCCCAAACTCAACTGGGTTGAAGTCTCAAAGATGCCTTACGTCACACTGACTTTTTCGTTACCTGGCGCGTTTAGCATTTAGGGCTTTACGCTGACACATTGTTCTCTTTCCGATAGCTTTTGAAGCGCTGAATGGCGGCAACTAGCGCATTCGGGTACCTTCACTATTTTGAAGACTGACCTCCAAATGATATTTTGCCGTGGTACTTGATGTATTTACCTTGTGGCTTAGAGATTCAGAACATTTCAACAACGTAAATTTATTCAGCTGAACTGCTATACAACGAAATGTAGGTCGATCAATGGGATTTTGACGTTATCTTGAAGTTTTTGCGTCGCTTTTATTCGTTTCGCTACAGTAGAATGGCTGTCTGATTGGTGATTGTAACCGAAATGATGTTGTGTGACCTGTGGTGTAAGATTCTCACTGTCTAAATAGCTGTACACTATGAAGTTGATGTATAAACAGTAATTTTCTTAACTAGTGAGCATACAGTCAGCATCGGGGTCGAATTAGACGTTTTACAATTTGATGTTTTGCAGGTCCTGTTGCTACAGCCATCGCGTTTGTATCGCTTTAGTGATTGAGCAACTTAGTCGTACTATTGTGTTAAAGTGCGTAAATTTTCAAATTTACATCCCGGATAATTCTGTGAAACATGCTGTGCAGCGAACTAACGCACGCCTCCGTTCGATTGCCGCTGTGTTTAAGCAAAGGTTGGTGTTTGATTTTGGGTGTTGTGATAAGGTTGGGCTTGATGGTGGCTGTAAACCCATGACTCAAATATTTATTTTTGCGGGCAGGTCTTCGAATAATCGAATTCACCTGAAATGAAAGAAGTTAAGTCCTAACCACTTTTGGTGGTTGATAACGAGTCAGCGCAGGTGCAGCTGAAGCGAAAGCCTTTTCTTTCTGAGTAAAGGAAATCTAATTCAGCCCGAAATGAATAATGCTACTAAGGGCAAGTGGCGCCATTGTGTTCAGTCGAGAAAATTGTGAAGGAAACCGTCAGTTTTCGCTTCATGTTACTACCAACCCAAAAAAGGTGTATCAAATTTTTTTCCCGGCTTTAACTCCAGTAAAACGTGTGTCACTTGTGCTTATCTCTGCTGTGCTCTCGCTTGAGCTTAAAAACAAAGCGATATTGTACCTTATCCAGACACCGGACCTGAGAGCTGCTCGGGTAGAGATTCTTTCGCGACATCAATCCGCGCGGGAGTGAGTCGCAGGTCACGGTCTGTTGCGTTGCTTTCGGAAGGCGGTGCAGCGGTATATTGCCCTTGTCACCTCCAGATGTTAACGTGATTTGACGTTTTGGCTAGTAACATGATCAAAGTCACTGTCAGTGTTGCCAACTGGCATATATGTACCACATTTTCAAGTTTGGTATATTTTCAAAGTGCTTGATATGTACATTTTTGGTATATATGAAAATTTGGTATATTTTGGGCCTGAGGGTTTATTTGAGACTTTAGAACCACATTATATGTTATATTGTAAAGTGCAAACAGAGCAACCATAGTGCTTTTAAAGCTATATATTGTAGTGATTTTGTTTAACATGGGAGTCTAAGGCTACGTGCTCTTTGGGTAAGCGGAAAGCGAGGCTGGAGGAGAGGTGATAAATTCTGAAAAAACTGAGTTTGCTCTAGGTGTGTATTTTCAGTCAGCCAATGCATCCAAAAGTTGGAAAGCTGCATATGAGAGTGGCAGAAGATTTAGAGAAGGTGACTGATACGGTTTGCATGGTTTGCAAAGCAGGATTGTGATAGTGCTGTATAGCCCTTGTGCAAACTGTGCAAAAAGAAGAATTGCTAACCCCAAAGCAGCTATTATACATCGTAATAGTGCGGTGGACTACAAAGGAAATGAAAATGCAATTGCAGTTGTTGGAAGGTTGAAATTGAATGTTACAGTGTTTAATAAATCTGTCACCGCTAAAGTTAGCGTAGTAAAAATGGAACTTGCAGTTTTTCTGTGATGCCACTTTTTAACAGCAACTGTTAATCGTCGAACTAAGTGAAGCCATGAAAATGCATGGAAAATGCAGCATTAAATTTTAATTACTTGTTACAGATAGATTTGGTATATCTCCAGACGAGATTTGGTATATTCGTTGCAAGAAGAGATGGCAACACTGGTCACTGTGTGGGTCGACACACCTCAGCGTACGTTCATTCTGAGATTTTGAGAACCAGCTACTAGCAATAGCTGATATTTCCAATTCCCATTGACGAATCCAAAGATGCTCGCTCACTTCTTATATTTGTACGAACTAATTCTGGCAAGTTTAACAGACCTGATTAATGAAGTTATCGATGGCCTGCGGGTGTGGCTGGACCGAGTTCGCTGCATTTATCCCCCGCAAGTGAAAAGCTCACTACACATACTTGAATTTAGTGCCTTCGTGGAGTCACAGACTGCATCATTCAGCTCAACAATATTTGGTCTTCCTCCCTTAAACACCTGTACAGATAATCTAACATCCTTTGCGTATGATGTACAAAATCGAGATTTATTTTTTTGTAAAAATAAAGGTTATTTTGATCAGAGAGGACTTCTTGAAACTCATGTTCGAAGCCTACAAGCACTTATGGATTTCGTGTTAACAGCCTTTGGCATACGATTTGCTTTCAAACTGCGTTTGTCTGAGTTTCAGTGTCACTTTCTCGATCAAGCAGGGCCATAAACCTGTTAAAATTCGAAAGACATGCACATCAAACGTGTTTTCACGAAACGCGTTGTTATGCAAGTTTTTGCTGTGTAGGAATCAAACTATCATTTGGTGTTAGGTCCAAATCAGGTCGAGAGTGAAATATCCAGCTTGGTTTATCGATTATCTCCAGCTATCATTCGACATGGTGATTTGTTACCGGCAGTAGGTTGATTTAGGTCACGGCCTGATATTTAACAAGGGCAACTAGATGGTAGAAGTTCTAAACTACGTAATGTTTTGGCTGGCCGTCTCACGTTGCAGTTAAATAGCCACGTTGTGAACGACGTCACCCAATCTTGCTGAGCAAGCGTCATAGTAGAGCAATGCAAGCAACCGCTGTGGCGTAATTTCCGAGCAACATGAACTTTTTTTTTGCTGATTTGAAAGATCGCCTCTGGCAGACAACAGTCGTCCTTACCGTCATGAAATGCCACTCAGGTTCGCGTAAATCGTTAATTTCGATTCCACATGTTTATTTGGTGAAGTAGTCATGAAAAACTTGTGATTGCAACATTGTCGAGTTGGGCGACGCCGCCGCGTCTAATAAATGACGTGTTGGCGCGCACTAACGATCTGCGCGCGCGTGTGTGTGCCAGGACATCGAGAGGATCGCGGCCTATCAAACTGGGGTCGTCAAACTCTTTTTCGCAGTTCTTGTTTCGAGTGCTGCTATTTCGCCTCATTCACGCCGGCTAGTGGCTTGGCGACGGCTGTTATGGCATTATCAAGGACAAGAGTGTTTTTCCGAAATCATTTCGTCTGATAATGGGGGTTGCAATTGATAGGAAGGTAAACGTGATCGCAATTTGTAAAATGCTAAATTTCACTAAACGAAGGAATGCTGCATAGAATTTCTTGCTGCAACTACGAGATTTAGCTGAAGCTATAGAGAGTCAGTTACCCGAGTTACGCTTTTCAAACAGTAATTATATCTAAACAGTGGAACTACTAAAACAGTAGCGAAAAGTATTTGGACCAAGCATGAATTTCGTGCATGCCATGGAACTTGTCTGTTGCCAAAAGGTCTAAAGTAAGCTGATTCGAAGTTTTGCTATGTGAGATGTGCATTCTTATTTAGCCGAGCTTTTTGGATCTTAAGATACTAGGTTCGTAGCATGAGGGTGATTTTGCTGCAGGGCATGTATTGGTTTTAATAATAAGTGACTTTGTGTTAGCCAGAGAGTTGTTGCTACAGGCAGCGCTTACCTTCTCCATAAAGGTACAGCTTTACACAGTGATTAGTGCTTTCAGAGAAAACACGTGAGATCCTGCTGACATCTCATTGAGTTCATGACTTTATTCTTGTGTTCCTTTAAAGCTGGCGATTGTTGTTTGAACCCACAGGAAGGAACGAGGGATTTAATTAGCAGTTACGCACAGGGCGTTTGGCAAGACTCGTCGCGCTCCTGCTTCATGACACCTACGCGATAAAATTAACGCCTCTGTGAATCCAAACGGTTGGACTCCAGATTTTGTGTCAGACTGCTTGACCGACAATTAGGACCAACATCCGCCCGAAAGGCCAAACTACCGGTAGCAGCTACAACGCATGGCGTGGCAGAACTTTTTTTTCTTTAAACTTTAAAAGGCCATCTGTGTTTCTGCTTTAGTGTTCGTTTGAAAAGCCAAGGATGCAACGAGTCTGCGTTGAGACGTTGTTACGGTATCTCTACCGACCCGTGGTGATGCTTGCTGCAGACATGAATTCTATTGTCACGAATGACCTCCCAGTTGACAGTTTTATTGATATCTTTCCAAAGCATGTTCAGTTCAACTCAAAGAGCAGGTTTAAGCAACGTTCAATAGTTTTGTCAAGTCAGGTATAAGCATAAAGCAAACTTCGATAAGTTTAAATTTCCGCTTCATGCGCCAGGTGTTCTGCAGTTTTGCGTGGTTGCATGAGGTGAAAGGAACGGAGTACTGCGTGAAAAAATCTACTAAGTTTTCGTGCATATCATTGTTAGCAAGCTATATAGCAAAAGAAATAAACCATTGTGCGTAATAAGTGGTTTGATTTCATGATAAGAAAAATGTGTTTGCTGTATGCTGTTTCTTTCTCGTAAGATTCCTTGCTTATGCCAGTGCAGTGATACAGATAGATATATAGATTATATTGAAGTGCTTGCAGTCAAGGGTGCTTTTCTGCGAAGCAGCAGAGGACAAAACTTGATTTTAGTCTTTGCCGTAGTTGTCTGCAAACAAGTGAGTGTTTGGTCAAGGTCGGAAACGCGAATAACGCAAACGTTTCTTATATATGTGTCGCTGAATGAACTCAGCTCTTTTCAAGAACAGGTGAACTGGCCTTGCAAGAAAAATTCGTGTAAGCGTTGTTACGATGTGCATTGTTTGGGAATGTATAACATCCGCGGTCGTTTCGTTGGCCAACTTTTTCCTGTCAGGAAAGGGAAATGTCAGTTGCAGAAAGATTTACTTTGTGGTTTGTCCGCAGAAGCAACGTGCAGTCACCGCATTTTGCATAACAGTCAAGGTTTTCATTTTTTAACTTCTTACGTCAAAATACTTGGCATAGCCAAGATTTTTCAGCAGCGTAGTTTTATCCTTCAACCAAATACAGCTTCTGTCCATCTGTGTGCCTTTAACTTTGTTTGTAGTAGCATGGCGTCTTTTCCACCCATAGAATTTCCTTTATTTTTATGTGCAGAAGCTCGGCACTGCTTTTCTGGTTGCGTTTTCGTGTTATTAGTATATTTTAAGAAAGCTGCCCACAAGAAAAATGATTTCTGTAAAACGTAGTAATGGGTCTAGGACGGGGCCCGTGGCTCTTTCAGCCCATTTGCTTCTCCGTAAGATTCGGAACATTAGTTAAAAATTTAAAACAAAAAAAACAAAAACTTATTTTTGCTTCAGTGGTTGGTATTCTGAATGTTATTTTAAAACCTTTCGTTTCTCCATGCAGCAATTCACTGATTCCATAAATGGAAAACCCAAAAGTTTTTGCACATAGCGCTCACATAAAAATGACACATGGAGCGAGCTTAGGTTCGATGCAGAAAGTTATTTTTTTAGGTTACTGGTGTTTTCTTTTCTGTGGGAAGCCGTTTGAATGTCTGCTTAGGCTTAGAGTGCCCAGTCCCTGGTTCAGCAATAACCACTTAGTGGTCTCATTTAAAAGTTAGACAAACTGCCTGTCGGCTGTTAGACGAAAAAGCCAGACAACCGGTGCTACACTCGGCAGTTCAGAGGTTTTGTCTATTTCAGACCGAATACTAACTTCCTTATTACTGAATGTCTTCGCGGACTAAACTTCACACGTTTCATTGGGTCAAGCTTTCGATTTAGAGAAGAGATATTCTACAACTGGCTGCACTCCAAAATTTCCTGTTTTAAAGTTGCATATAATATCCGGTTTCTCTCCAAGACTGGTGACTAAGACAAGTTTCTTCGCGAACTCAACTGAGCCCGTGGACTCGGGGTGAATGGCAGCGATGGATAGCTTATTGTGCTTCGTTCCATTGTATGCATCCATTCACTTCTTTTGCACCACCACGTGGTTGCTTTGATTGTGGTTTCTGCTCCTGTCTGCCAATTACAACAATAGTGTTAAATTTCCGGACAGGTCTGCAAAGTACACGGCTTACAAGCAACTGTGTAAAACAAGCCCAGGATCATGCTGTTCTGTTGCACAAAAAGGGATGAAAACGTTTTGAGCAATCGCGCTCATTCAAAAACAACGAAGGTCTTCGCTTCGAATGTCTTGTATTTGGCGTGAAAGGTTTTATTCCTGACAGTCTCAGATTTAAGTTATCGTTTGAAGTTACAACTTTTTGAAGTGTGAGCGGCTACGAAGAAGAGCTCCTTCCCAAAGATAAAAACCTTTTGTTCTGCTTTCCCGGAATGTCAGAGACCGCAGTATTGCCGTTTGTTTGTTTTGAAAAATACTGGAAAGCATGTTGTAATGTGCGTACTGTAGACGATCCTTTTAGTGATCTTGACACAAAACGAAATGGGCGTCTTGGCTATTTTGCCATGGCGGCTGGCGGTCTGCCGCGTACCATGTAAACGACCTTGTTTGCCCGCTAAGAGACCGGCAGATGCTGGGCAGACGTTACCCATCAAAGCAACATGCCGAATATTTGTCGATAAGCACGTGTGATCAAGACCGCTATCACTGGATGTTGACGGTAATTTCCTCGAAGCTAACCACTTTTTGCGCTTTGGGGCAACATTTCGCATGCAGGAGTGGTTTTGTATGAACCAACTCTGAAACTCCCCGCTTTCGCCAGCGTCCGGCCATAGTTCTCGCCTTGTTAACCAAGTGATGCAATCCAGATTCTTTTTGTCGACAAGCTAGCGAGAAAAATTTTCTGTATGGTTTTGAGTGTACCGGATTGGATATTAGATGAGTACGTTTCTGCAGCAGTTCGTGATTTTGAAGAATATAAAGGTTTTGTACAGAAGAAACTAATCTGAACTCGAATCTTCACCGCCGACTACAATACATGTCAACTACTTGTTTGCAATTCTTATATTGCAGATCTTGAGTTTCAAGCAGGGGCGGATCCAGAGGGGGCGATTGAGGCGATCGCCCTCCCTAAAACTCACGAAAGTAACTTTATTCACCATGAATTTGTACAATTCGAAAAATAGCTTTCGCGATACAAGGCCATTTTGCCCTCCATTGTTTTTCACAGCAGTGTTGTGAAGTATACTTCATCTCTCTTACAGTAGTGAGCCCGTAATGAGACTTGGCTGCCAAATATTACTGAAATCGCACCCCCACTAACCTTACTGGCTGGATCCACCCCTGGTTTCGAGAGCCTCATAAGTGTGTCGAATCGGCCTTTTGCGCTAACTTTACGATTTTTATTATTAGCAGTTTCTAGTCTGAACGGAGTAAACGCACCAAACTCAGGTAAGCAGTCAGCTGCTTGCACCACTTTCATTATACTTCATGTGTGAAAGTGACTTTTGACGTTGCTCGCGAGACGACACCTTGGTTGTTCATACTGACGTCTGTGGTGACGCCGGAACAGAGGTAGCGGGACATGACAGAAGTTGAGGGGTGCCACGCAAAAGCGAGGATGGAAAGTGTGTTTGGGAAAAATGATCGCTAACATTTTTTTCTCAGTTGCATTCACAAACTTGCAATTTGCATCTCCTGATTGGTTCCAGATTCAACAGCATTCATAAACTTGATGGATTTGCAATTCGTAATTGCCGCTTGTTTGTTCGCGTTTTGTATGCTTATTGCATCAAGACTTATACTCTTTAAATTATTTTTATAGTCTGCTGCAAGTTGTAAGTCATTAAAATAGCCCGTTTCCATGGTATTGCCGCAAAAAGTAACAGGCCGCTTTAACAAGTCGTCGCATCTGCGAAACATTTGCAGTGGGGAGAAATGTCGCGGTAATGATATTCGGTCTAAAAGAGCTCTTGTTAAAGACTTAACTTTTCTTTCTGTTGTCAACTTAGATTTTCACAACAACAGGCCATGCGAGTGCAAAATTAAGGAAATTTTTCTGCTGGTATTTAGTGTGGTGAATTTGCATGACTTGTAGTCGTGGTGCTTCAGTTTACCTCCCGTTCCCAGCGTGCGAAAATGCGGTCAGTTATTGCGACAGTGCTGGTACCTGATAGTGATAAGTAGGGCAAGTTTTTGTTGCAGTAACGTTATATTGTAGTCGGCGTAAATGTCCCGCTTGATGAGTTTTAAGAAAAACGACATTCCCGCTTCATTTTCCCCCAGTAACAAGGCCGGATGAAAACGTACCCTGTGTTCTGGTGTCCGTGGAGATCTTACTTCTCCAATTGAAGCAGGCCAAAAATCGACGGTGAGCAATTCGGATTGTGCAGAACACTTGACTACGAGGTAGCGCTCGTCATGTACTGTACAACTGGGTTTCTTTGTTAGGAAGGAGAAGGCAGTTTCTGACCTATAATCAGCAGTCATGAAAGAGTGAGCGTGACCCACCCGTGACAATGACTGTTGTCGTCACCACAATCCGGTCGTGAGAAAATAGACACGTTATCTTAAAATAGAAAATTTCAGACAAGCTTCACCGCGGCATTACTGATAGAACGAGCGAATAACCAAACACTCGAATTGTGGTTTACATCGATTTGACTCTGGCTATATTGTTTGGAATGGATGCCGAGAAGGGCTCTTTTCTGCCTGGAAGCAAACACGGAAATTTGTTAAGTTTGGACTGACCAGGCCGAGCTGTGGAGGTAACAGCTATGTTTTGCGGACGTAGCAGAGGCGTTCGTCTTGGCGTATGAAATTAATTGTAGGAAATTCAAGTTGCGTGGGTTAAGTAGAAACAGCGATGGTTCAGGACCAGTAAGTCCTTGTCGTTACGTGTTGAAACAGAAAGCATGCAGCGGTTGTTTTATCGAGCGTGTAAAAGATATGCAGCAGTATCAACAAACATCAGAAAACCGCTAGGGCTTGTCAGACCCTGTCCAGAAGCATAGTTTTGCTTGCGCAAGTACAAATGGCGTGACTGCGGTAAGAGTAAATATAAGCAGTTTCAAAGAGAAAATTAAAATCTTACGCGTAACTGTCCTCCATTTCTCATGCTACATCCTAAATTCGCAAAAATATATCTCACTTTCCAGTTGGCATATGTGGTGAAGGCAGGTGCACTCGGGGTGAAGACACTGCACCTGAAATTGCTCTCGCCACAAACTGTCCAACAGCTGACTTTTTCCTCAAAAAACGAATAAATTTTTCAAGTATATGCAGATCAGCACGGTTAAACAGATATTCCTTACTGGCACAACTGTTTGAAGAAACCAGTGACAAGAAAACTGTTATTGCCAGGGTTTTAAATGTTGCAAATGCGCTAGATGGCGATTAGGTATTGAGTGGCTAGGAATTGCCCTAATTGCAAAAGACGTATGGCTGTCTACTTTGCTTGACGGGCAATTGTGTTACAAAACAATCCCCCTGCGAAAAGAACAAGACACGTAGTGGAGTGAGCCTCTCACAGAAATGAGATTGCTTCCATTCTCTTTTTCTCACGTAGTGGTCCGGTCAAAATATGCATTATGCAATCAAAATATGCATTATGCTCATAAACATTGCACTTACTTGGCTCCGTTTAGCAGTCGCATATTCCGATGCAAATTGGAATGCATTTGCAATACACACTTTGTTATTAAAATATCTCGCCAGAACCTAAAGTGACAATTTGTTTTTGCTATAAATATCAATGATTAGGGAATTCTAAAATACCGAGTCGGAGGCTAATACTGTTTAAACTGAACATGACTTCCTTCCTAAGCAAAAGTTACCTGTTGAATCAGAGCACATAAAAATGGCGAAGTTCTTTCCACTTATCTGAATTGGCGCTTCTGCCGTTTGCAGTAATTGAAACCAGCGTTGTATATGCAGCGGGGTCATGTTACTCCGCTTTGTATTTCGTTCTACAATAGTATCCGTTAAACTTGCCTAAACTCGACTGAATGCAGCGTTCCAAAGTAAAAAGTCTCATGCATAGTCTTATGAAATGTTCAATACGCAAGTAAAACCGTCATTTCAAAGCTGTTTCTCAATCTGTAGGCCACTGCTGAAGAATTTGACGTGTCACGGCCTAGTATTATTGAAATTAAGAGCATGTTTTGCAAGATGAACCTTTAATTGAAAACGTAGGTGGCTGTTGAGCTGCAAACTTCGTGATACGCTCTCGTCAGTATGTGTTAGAAATTACTGCGACATGGATATTTCCACGTAGCCTACCACGTTGTGCACAATATGCACTTATTAAAGCCATTTTGTTGCCATGAAAACGAACTCTAGAAGCAGGCTTGTTGTGGAAGATGATTTAATCTGTACGTTATCATGTAGCAAGCCTCGAATATCTATGCTTTCTAACAACAAACAGGCTCTGCCATTGCACTGATTGTAGCGTATATTGTGATATTAAAAGTTGTTTTTCTTTCCGCTCTGTGCATCTGCAGATGTTGTCGCATTGGAGAAGGTGTAGAGTCAATGGGCCACGGACCCTCTGTTTATGAATTGGGCCCCGTGCTTAATATTAAGAACCCATTCTTTGTGATAAAAGTGTCCGAATTTTTAAGCATTGATAACTTGAACTGCGGACTCAAAAACGAATTATTTTTATCATCGCACATTGATTTCTGTTATTATATGATTAACCCGGAAAACAGACCGTGCAATCGAAACCAGTAAGCAATTCCGAATGCGTGGTAGTCCTTTGTCTTGCTTAACGCGCTTCACGCCAAATTTAGACTCGAGAAGTCATGAGGCGCATTGTCAAATGACTGTGCTGTCATTGTCGCGGATTTGGATATGGAGGTTTTGCATGGAAATCGCTCTGTCTCTAGATAGCCAAGATAAAAGTGCTCTGCTTGATAAAATAATTTCACCTAAATAAGCTCTGATTTTAAGCGTCGAGCACTCAAATGCAACAGCGTTCATTACCTGCCTTCCGTTAACCAATAAAACATTGGATGCTTTCCGAATTGCGCAAGCAAAAGTTTAGAACACTGACCTCATGCACCGCAGTACTGCTGACTGACTTTGTGCAGTGCATGCACAATCAAAGATAAGGGCTTAACGTGGAACGGCAAGATTTCACGCAAAAGACAGACGGGAAAGCAAAACAAAACTGTGGTTTTACCGCCCGAAGCAGAACGGTTTGCGGTCTGGGAATGGTATATTACCTGGCGTAAAGTGGGTGGATTAAGAACACCCAGAAAGTTTGTCGTGGCATCGCAAGCTTTGAATGCCGTTAAGTTTTTTTCTCAGTCTTTTACTGAAATGGAAATTCGTTAAGGACGCAAGCTCAAAATCGTATCATGCCACTGTTTCTCATATATCATCAATGTATGCTTGTAACTTCGCTGCCTAACCCCTTTCATTTCGTACCTGGTTTCAGCAGTTGTTTTTGCAAGTGACAATAAATGCTTATATTGAATTCGTGACTGAGCAGTGGTAAACTTTACTGTTGGGCAAGTGAAATTTAAAAAAAATTTGTCAGTCCATGCTATGCAGGGTTCCTACGCGGTATTGGATGCATTGAAGTGTCAAATCCGTTTTCAAGACCTTGAAAAAAGTATTGAATTTGGCCAGAATGTACATACAGTATTGAAAAAGTATTGAAATTCAAATTCATCCATTTGTTTATTCAAATTTTGTTGGCTACCCCTGATGACAGGCTTGCAAATGTTTTTTGCATTTTGTTTCATGAATAAATTTTAGGATAAATGAAGATAAGTGATGGTATTAAAGTTCTTTTGATTAGTGTTGAAAAGGTATGGCAAAAGTATGGAAAATGGTTGTTGAAAATGTGTTGGAACCCTGACTATACAAAAGACTCATTTCTGAATATGGCGGTACGAAAGGGCGGAAGCGCCGGTATTAAATTTTTCCGAAGCTATCAAGTATTTGCGCTGCAGGCAGGTATAATGCGCAACGAACAACCTGATATTAAAAATAGCTGCCAAAGCTAAGGACGATTAAGAATTTTGGTGAAAAGGTTTCGGAAAACACTGTTGCCATTATCCTTACAATGAAATATGAACTGCAGTGAGCTTTCCCCAAGTTTTTTTGTAGCCAGTAAGGAGAATGGCACTAAAAAATTAACAAAAGGCCGAAAAACGGCTGACAGTGACGTAGTGGCACGTAACATGCAAGCTTTAGCAGGTACATGCAGGTCGTCCGAGAGAAATTTCAGCAGGGTGTACGGAGACGATCCCGGGTCCGCTTAGTTTCTCGGGATCTTGTCGAAACTTGTATAGCTGGTATAAGATTACGAATATATTAATTGCTGTACTAGCAGCTGTCTTACCCTAATCATTTTGGGTTTGATTACAGAAACTCATGCGTACTTTCACTTGCCCGGGCCATAGGTGTAGCCAAGGGGGGGGCCATGGCCATCCTCAAATTTTTGGAAAACTTAGTCATTTTGTGCTTTGAGAGGCGTTTTGCCAAACAGAATATAGTGGTATTCGCCTAAAATCAAACATTTTGCCCCCCCAAAAATTTTTGGGCTGGCTACGCCACTGGCCCGGGTTCGGCTACGATGTACCTCTTCTACCCCCTCTCGTAGGCCCTGGCCAGTGGCCGCATGACTCAGCCAGGAAGGATACGTGCCGGTGGTGATGGCGCGTGATATCATGGATGATGCACTAAGCTGTGTTATAGGTTGAAGATGCATGCAAGTAAGCCTCGATAGGATGTTTGCAATATTATCTGGTTTGTGTGTAAAACCAGCAAAGAATCTGCGGCCTCTGCCAGCATGTCTTTACCAATGATCTCGGCGTTGTAAAAATCAACCTGGTGCCATTTTCAACCAAGAATGTCGACACTGGTTAATCCGAGAATATCAAAATTTTACGATTACATGTTAACCCCAATTTCAGCATGGGTTCATTCCATGACTTAATTTTTCGAAAAATTAGGGTACCTTCCGTTGTGAAGAGCAAATTAACTCGCTGTAAAAGCACTGCAAGAGCCTACTGCGTTTGTGCTGAAATCCAGGTTGTTGTTCAGCGCTTGCGCCCGCTGGGCAAAGGCACTGCGTGTGCTTTTTGATCCCGCGTGTGCCAGCTGTATCACGTACGCGGCAAAGAACCTCGGTAAATTATTCAGTCTCGTTTCGTGGATTTTGTTCACTCTGCTTTGTTTTTCAAGGAACGTTGCACCGATACTGCTGTGCTCCTCTCCTTGCGTTATTGTCGTCGGTATTGTAAATAGTATGTGGTTGCGTTGCAGTATGAACAAACTGGTCAGAAATGGCGTTTGGCAGTGAGCTGCAGAAAATGTGTGAACGTTCTGGGTTCTTGTGACATGCTTAGTAGCTCGACGCATACAATAAGCTTGATTCAAACGCCTTGTGAAGTGCATTTACAACTGCCATTAATGACATAAATCTGAATCCAGGAAATCTTTTTGATTTCAGTTTTTGAACCACGAAAAAATGTCCGGGTAGTTTTAATTTTCAATTGCAGTTCCGGATCGTAAAATTGGCTTGGAAGCGGCCGAAGAAGTGAGTGTACGAACGTTTCTCTGTACAGATTGCACTAAATGGTATATAAAAATATTTAAACTCCATCTGAATTTTGTTGTGATGGATGATGTAGTGGATAGATTGGGTTGGCCACATGAAATTTATACGTGTCTATTTTTTACAGACCATTCACGTAGAAATTAGTGATAGATCTGGCAAGGAAGTAGAATTTAGAGAGGTACCTACTGCGATTTTGTTGCGCAATTACACTTGGTGGAGCTGAGTCTCACCCTTTAGTTCTTATAATATTCACTACATCTTGCTTCATGCTGCTTCAAGAACATTCGACTGCTTCACTGGATATAGGCGACGGTTTGCAGGGAACAATGGCGTCAGTAGGTAAGATGACTTAGTGTTAATAATTACCTTGAGTGGGGAATTTCCTGCATTGATAGCCAATCTTACTTACTACGAGTGTAACAGCAGTCGATTTGTGCTTTACTTGGTGAATCTGTAGCGAGTGCGCGACATGCACTTTGATTGCTTGGTCACGTGGCTCGCATTTAGTCGTAAAAATCTAGATGCAAGCCGTGGTTTTGGTTTAAATTGAGTTGAGTCTCTCAAATCGGTAAAGCATGGTCGCTGTGCGATACGCCTTGGCCCCAACATCGTTTTTTCATCACTCTTTTGGCCCTAAGATTGTTTTCGTATCGCAGGATTTACTATCACGTCTGCCGATCCGCTTTCATAGTAAAGCCACCTGCATGTTTGCAAGACCATTCTTTACTCAGTCAAATCGAACCAGCTATATTGGGATGTATGACTAACAAACAATGTGTTGAGCGTTGAGACCAACTGCGAAATAGATTGCGTCATGGTTTCTCTGTTGTTCAACTCGCTTTTTTTAGGTCAGATAATGCGACAGCATAATGGCAGCGGCGCAAGGTGAAAGGTTGCCATTAGTTTAGTTTTTAGATATGTTTTTGAATAGCTCAAGAAGTTGCTGAAATGTGGCGACGCGTTTTAACTTTGCTGTCGGCTTTTTCGTCATTGCCTGAGCTTAATTAGTTACAATGTATGTAAGGACACTTCCCTTTAGTATGCTGGCTTTTTGCGAATTCATTTCATAGACGTTGTATCACGCTTGAGAGTTAATGAAAGTTATTTTTGTGGCAAGTATTGCAAACGCTTAGGTATTCTTATTGAAATCTTCTAACCAAACATCCGCCACAAGAGAATGTATAAGCTGGGCACTAGAACCTAATCACATCAAACTTAAATCTCATACCTTCAAATTAGTGCGTATGTTTCAAGAACTTCTTTTCTAACGAGATTCACCTTCAGTTAACGTTTACAAATAAGTCAATTCCGACTCGTGTTGTAGCACGCAAAATAGGCCTGCAGCCTTAGTATCAGAATTGTTTTGACATCAGCGACAAACACAGGCTCGATTTACTTTTGAGGACATGCTTATGATAGTAAACGCATTTATAGTGCTCAGTGGCATAAACACAGTGGATACTACAGACTTCTCTGAAATCTCATCTACCACATTCACGCTGTCGACGAAAGAGCTGCTTCTTTAAAATGACTAAGTTCTCTTTCTTCTTTTCGAATGAGATTTCAGGACTGCCGATGCATTGCATGTAGGGCTGGTCGATTCGACTGCATTGCCTTGCGAAGACTAATTTCTTCCCTTGTGTGCGAATCACTGAGTCGATCAAGTGAACTAAAGTGCCTGGGCCAGGTAATCAACCGCCTGGGAACAACGGAACATGTCTCGAACCTTTTCTTTACGCGAATAATCAAGTATTTCAGAAATTGTAACCAACGATTTCGCAGAACTGCAATGATTTTCGCATAACTAAGGGGCTTGGTTCGATGACCTTGCGGTCCCTCGCCCCATAACAATAAACTCAAACTTCATAACTGCAAGAGGTGTTCAAAGTCATGCCACAATTTTGATGCAGATTTCGCGCCAATGGCGTTACATAGATCTGTGTAGAATCCAGGGGCGGATCCAGCCAGTGAGGTTAGGGGGGGAGGGGACGATTTCAGTAATATTTGTTAGTCAAGTCTCATAAAGGCTTCGCCACTGTAAGAGAGATGAGGTATACTTCACAACACTTCTGTGACAAAACAATGGACGAAAAAATGGCCTTATATCGCGAATGTTGATTTCCGATTTGTATGAAATCAAGGTGAAAAAAGTTACTTTGGTAGGTTTTACGGGGGCACAGTGTGAAACTAACACTGGCAAGTAATTGAAGTAGAATGAATTTCAGCGCTAACAACTATATGCTAGGGCAAGAATGAGACAGGGCAAGATGATGCAAGGCACTTTTGACGTTAGCAACTTCACAACGAACACGTCGGTTATCTATTGGCAATGCAGAATTCACGTCCTAGGCAATATCAAAAGCCAATACTAAAAGGTTGAACACTTTTTCCGTTTTCTAATCAAAGACGTCTGTGCTATAGTTGCAGTCAAATCAGCATAAGCTCGTTCATCCACATGCTTCTGAAAAGCTTCTTGTGTGATCGCAGCAATCTGCTTGAATTAGAATTACATTTGGTAATAAGAAAAATATTGGGACACTGCACTTAAAATGTGTTTTGATACCACCACAGACCGGTTTTTATGATCCGGGTGGCTGGAAGAATTTTCTCCTTTTTGGTGAAAACTGCACGCTGTAAATGGTTGCTGGACGTCCTCAGTCATGCTTGTGAAAGCACCGGTTATGATCTCACCAATGTGGTGGTAATAGAATGAGCTTTCTGGGAAAGTTATGCTATAGATATTGTTTACTACCATAATGTTATTGATACAATTGCTTCACCATGCGGTTTTGGCTTGTCGGTTGGTATAAATATGATTTAAGGCCAAAATTATTATGTCAGTAATACTGCAAAACGCCAAAACAACATTTTGCAGGCCCCTTCGATTATTAACATCTGACCGTATATCTGGCAACTTGCTTAACCCAACTTTTTTGCGAATACACTGTGCTTCAAATGTTTGGATTTTTCCTTTGACCTGTTGCTTTTTTAGTCTGTATACCTTAAGGTTTGTCGCGATGAAAAAGTATCTTTTCATCTATAATCTTGGTTGCTATTGGTTACACGTTGAGAGCAGCTGCGTGATGACATTTTCTCTGTATTGCCAAAAATACTGCGATTTTTCTGGCAGTCAAGCTTGCTTTATTCGTTCACTTTCTTCATCTTCTCAGCACGATTTGCTTATTGTATGTACTCTTTCGGGAACAATTGCTTAATTTCTCGTAGACTAACAAATACCTTTGATTTGCTTATTGTATGTGCTCTTTCGGGAACAGTTGCTTAATTTCTTATAGACTAACAAATACCTTTGATGGATTTAAGTTGCTCCGATTAAATTGCGTTGGCAATAGAAATACCATGGATACTTTCTTGCCCATAATTATCTGCAGCCGTAAGGTCTACTTTAAAATGCCCATCTATGACCCGTGAAGACAAATTTGTCTTTTTAGAATTTTATAGTCAACACGCCCTGCTTTCCCTTTCCTGCCAAGTTTCAAAATAATTGTAGCATCAGAAATTACTTGCGTTACAATACTTTAAATCACAGTTAGCGAGTCCATAGTCTCGACACCTGCGTGCTTACCAACAGGTAACGTCTACCATGGCACCACACAGCTAGACTTTGAGGTACATAGAGTCATATAGAACAACGTAGTTTTAGCGCTCTGTACAGAAAAGCACACGTGCAAATTACGTACCTTTCCACTGAACGTACTTGTAATTGTGGAGTTGTATCTTGCAAAAGTGATGCACTGGTGATATGTTCAAACCAGAAGTAATTTTGAAGCTTTGCTAAGAAGCAGAATTGGCAAGAAAACCATGTGCGTTAATAAGCACGATATTTATACATATTTTCAAAAAATGTGACTCCACGGCTTTTTAAAAGTGGGGTACAGAGATATCCTAAATCCACCACTGCTTGCTTGGCTTATCTATGCGCTGGTTTGAGCCTTAACTAATCTTTGGGTTCTCATGTTTAAGTGTGCATAGAAAAAAATCATCAACGTTATAAATACAATTAATGCTTACTGGAATTATTCATTCGAGAATACACACTAGGGTGGCTAAGTTAAAGAAAGCTACCTTTTGTGAAGAGTATTGCTTGCCCAAGACAATTTTGTCGAAAGGCGACCGCTGATTCGAGACCTTCTTAACCAATCTATGAACTCGAAGCACGAGCAATATCATAGGCTTCAGGTTAACACGAGAATGTCTTCGCGAAAGATGTGCATCAGCGAGCAATCACGTATCTTCATGCAAAAGTCTCTTAAGTGACACATGTTTAAAAATTGATATGCATAATACCACAGAAATACTTGTACTGAATCGAGCTGGAACTACATCTATGGCGTTGCAGCGGTGCGTCACCTACACAAACATTCTCCATTTGAAGAGCGCTGCTTGGAAGCGCCGATTGAAAATGTCATAAAAGCGCATTTTGTAAGTCACTCACAACAATCAACCGTTGAACGTCATCGGTGCGGCATGAAGCGTTTTGTATGAGTCAGTATTGTTCGCTTAGCGTTGAATTTGCTTATTTAGGCAAAAACGCGTTTTGGGGCACGGTTCGTCATTGGAATTTCAGCGCTTCCAGACACCACGCACGCATGTGGTTACGCTTGCTTGGGCTTGACGGGTGCGATTCTTGGCTTTCAGTAGAAAACGTCTGTTGGAACCAGAGACTGCGCTTAATATTTTCTGAATGGTGCCAGTCAGAATGCTGTAGTCTTTTCAGTTTTCTTCGCATCTTCGTCGAACCAGCTTGTTTACAAGTCGTCCGTTGACTACACTGTGTGCGGTATTCGTGTTTACACGGAGCACCTGATAGTTAGCAGTTGCACAGTCGTTGCGCCGCCGGTTCGCTTCAAGAGCTGAGTGGAGTACCCTTCGCCAAGTCCCTCTTCTTCGAGAGCGGAATGGTACATTTTTAAAAATTCTGTTGACTGTTGCTCATGTGCCTGGATAGCGCAATGTACGAGCCTAGTAGTACTTGGTTCAGCCGGCAGGTTTTCGAGAGGAATGGGTACGTTTTGAACTAAAATAAAGCTTGGCTTTGGCGCCTGAATGGTCTTTGTCTTAATGCGATGGTGAGAGAGTGGGAAATTTAAGTGAAACATAAATGCCTGAAGAGCCTGTTGTTTGAATATAACCCGTCGATGTAGGATCAGCCTGTTGTTCCGCGAAACTGTCGTCTCAATAGATTTTTCTGACTGATCAGAGTAAGTAGCTCTTGGATTTGTACGAACCAGCCCAATAAGATTGTTTTGAGCCAAAGCTGTGTGCAGCTCTTGCCGCAGCTCTGTCGCGTGACTAGAACTGTTTGCACTGTAAACTAAGCAACGTTGTTACTGCTCGGGTATCACAAAATATGCCTGTGGCTTGCGAGCTTCGCATTTCATGAACGTGTATTCCACAGCTGCCGTTGTTGCACATTTCCAGCTAATCATGAATTTGATATTATGGGATTTTATGAGTATATTTTAATTGCAACAGCGCCCTGTTGCTCCTTAGCACAAGGATGCTGCGAAAAGTGTGAAATGCTGTATATTTCGAAATTAAAATCAAATGTGTCGGACAATCAAACCACCGTTCACGTGCAAGGTTAGTCGGGAAACTTTGAAAAAAGTATGGTTAATTGGCAGTTTATGCTTCGTTTTTTGTTGCGTTTGGGTGTTTCCCAAAAGATACGGAAAATATTAGAGGACATCCAAGGCTGTGAAGGCTGAACTTACCGTAAGTAGGAGACTTAAGAATTGAGAGTGATGATGAAAGGATAGGGTCCAAATTTACATCAGGCCATGAGTCACAGGCCCTGGTGCAGACTGACAGACTCGTGGATTCAATGTCAGGTGGTCGGCGAAACGCTCATTAATGTCGGTCAGCTACCCCCTATTCACTCTGTATTCAAGTAGCTCGTCTCCACATAGGCGACGAAGTTAATGAATCAGCACATTTTTTGAAATAGGAAATCGATTTCACGTAACGCTACGCATCCCCAGTCCTGAAATCTGCAAGCAGTGCTTACAGGTGAAAAGTTGAAAGCCAAAAGCAACAGCAGAGAAAACAAAACTCTAAAAAATGATTAATCAAAACACAAGCTATGGCAAGTAAAAAACTGGAAGATACGTCTTTCCCAAATAAGCGCGTTCATTGAAACAGGAAAACTGTCTGACACCATTGCAGAGCAACAAAACCACAGCTACAGGATCACACCGCGGTCACTCAAAACAGCGTTGGTAGAATGCGTAAGCAGAATTGCCTTCGTAAGGTTTGGCAGGCTTACTAAGCAACGCCTTCATAATCAAATGCTCAAGGTCGTGACGGGAGGTACCAACAACAGTAACTACATGGGTGGTAAAAAAGGTCACATGAAGTGGGCAAAGTCGGCTGGGAAAAATCAATGAACAACGCGAAGTGTTACAAGAATTATTTCGCACGAGGAAGGGGCCATGCTTTGAATATTGATTTGTGCGTTAAGCCATTTATCTTCACGAGTATCCAGAATGTGAAAACTGGCTTGTATTACAAAAGTAACAGTGTAAGCTTTCAAAGATAGATGTTTATGTATGATGCCATGGAACATTGAATAGTGCCGCGATGACCATTTGGTCATTGTCATCCCTATTATCTGGTTTGTTCCAAGAACTTCGGTGCGATGCCCATCTGGTGGAAAACTTAAATTTACTGTTTGGGCAACATATTGTCTGTGGCCTATCACACAAGTCGCCACATGAATACCACAGTTTGTACATGTTAGATTTTGATTCAGTGGTAAGTTTTATTTTTGCCATTCTTTCTGAAACAGTTGGGACCATGAATTTGTTTTATTTTCTCTATATTTGTTGTGTTTTCCATTTCCGTATTCACCCCGCGTATGATTTGTAACAGCCTAACAGCAGGCCTATTTTGAAATCGTTTGCCACTGATGGCACGGGTCACGTAGTTGAGCACATTTGCGGTCGACTGCAAACACTAAATTTGGTAAATGCAAAAGGGATCTTCGAGAGGGTGTCGAATAGACCAACGCCCTCGGTTTATCTCCTTTTTCCCATTCGACCACTTGATGGTTTTTGCTGATCACATTCCATTTTGTTGATCACATTCCACAGCTTCATAACTTTTGTAATAGCTGTGCATCAGTGAATCACTTGCTTTCATTTTAGAGAAAGCAAGAAACGTTTCTCGCCACCCATGGCAGTCATAGCAGAGATGGGTGCCGCAGACCATTCGTGACACTCCGGAAAGGAGTGTAAATGAAAGCGAGTATAAATGAAATTGAACTATCCTTATGGAATGAATACTCGGATTATGGCACTGCATGTTCTGAAATTCACCCATCTGATTACTTTAAACTAAGAAATCGGTTGTTTTGCTTTTGGGAGGTCTTCCACAAGTGACTCCCTGCTGCCAGAATTGGCAGGCTTACCTGGGAATGCCGCCAACATTGCAAGGTCGCGGCTAAAGAACTTGCATAGATGTTGGAGGTAGTATGACTGTTGGGTTGCATTTTTGCAACTGCATCGCAGCCATTGTTAACTCGTGTTTTAGGAGATTCCCGCATCTCTGTATGGCAGAGATGTTGTGAATTTCATAAACGCAGAAATATGAAGCCGTGAAGCTACAGGAACATTCTTGTCCTTGAAGTTTTTCAGAATAAATGTTAGGAAGGCACATGTTCTTTTCTTCACGACATAAGTAGTTATGGTGTATGTTCTTGTATATTCTCTAGTTGTAGTCTATTACATACCCGTATGTATTACGACAGATAATTAAATCCTTGAGACCTACGCTTCAACAACGCAGAAAACGTTTTTCATACAACCAATATCATGTGACTTCCTTATCTAAGCCTCTTCTTAGAAGTCGGTTAACGAAACTTTTCACCAAAAGTCTAATTGTTATCGTAAAATTGCAGTGATAAAATATACTCCCAAAAGCTCTAATTTCTCACTGTGCGCTCTTTGAAACATTCCGGACCCGGAGGGACTTGGGAGTGGCTACCAATGATTGTGGTTCAACTTGTTTCAAACCCTCTTGCCGCATTGATATGAACTTCTATGCCGCATTGATACGAAAAGTGGGGTACAATGTCCTCCACTGCTACATTAGAACCCGATCATTTATGGCAGTTCGGCAGCCAGGCTTTATTTAGTATCGCCTCTTGTAAGGACAAATGTCTTTTGAAACCATTTTTTTCGGAGGGTTTTGTGGAAAAAGAATTAGTCAACTACTTCGACATATTGAAAGGTAGATTGCGATCTTTGCGAAGCAGTGAGAAATGAAGACAGCAAGAGTTGAGTTGAGTTGATTTTATTTGGCGGTAATTAATATTCAGCTAGAAAAAACACAAATTAGTGCAAGGACGCCAGGGCATTGAAGGAACCGGAAGGTTGTCGAGTCGATGCCCCTCAGCAGTTAAATTAGTTTTGTTACTGTCCAGTTTCAACTCGTGGTGGT
>Ga0210059_1000926_pt1 | contig 41790 bp, 22 predicted proteins | sample Ectturendosymbi2_FD_188042 | JGI IMG/M metagenome (GOLD analysis project Ga0210059, IMG submission 188042) | Ecteinascidia turbinata endosymbiont from Florida, USA - Sample 2 (SPAdes) (version 2) | ecosystem: Host-associated > Tunicates > Ascidians > Unclassified | place: Key West, Florida... | reverse complement strand
AAGGTTGATGACCTCATGATATTTTAAACAAATGTGAACGACCCTTCAGGAATGGTTCGAGTCTGCGAGGTCTCGAAACACCTCATAGTAATTCCTACTAGATATACGCGTAAGTTCTGCAATCAACTCTTTAAATTCACGACATCGGCAGTGCCAGCATTCTGTAAATGCCAATGCCGCGAGAAGCACAGTGCTTGCACGATCATGTAGCATAATTCAGCCTCAGTAAATGCTGCGCAAAAACAAACAGGCATAAGATTATCAACAATCACATCTGCCTCAGGAAAGGTCTAGCTCTCGTGCAAAAACCTAGCATGCCTGCTGTACGCTGTTTCTCATGTGTCAGTAAAACTTTTTTAACTACTGTGCAGCATGCGCAGTTTGCAGTCTGAAAGCATACGTGCATAGAAAGCAATTTTATTAAATTTCTTTCAGAAACAAAGCAAGGGATTTGTTTAAAATTCAGCTGCAAAGGATCGTGAAAAAATGAACATTTTTAAAGCCATTTCAAGGAAAAGTGATAGTAGTATCACTTGAAATATTGTGCTTTTTCTGCATCAAAATTTTTCAGTAACAGTTGAGGACAGTTCCGTTGCACAGTGGCCATAGTTACAGATGACTGATGCTGCTGTTGGTTAAAATAAAACGATTTTGTGGTTCACTACCTACTTTATCACATATGCGTAAGAAATAACTTAAAAAGTTTAAGTGCAAGACGAAAAGATGCAAAAGTTGGCGAAGAGAATTCTTCTGGGTGCACCTGTGAGACCACACTCGACAAAACGACCAATTACCAGGTGGTGTGATTATATCTCGGACCTGACTTAGTCCAACCTTAGAGTGCAGCCTGAAGAACTATCAGCGATTACTGAAAAGCGTACAGGCGTTTCGAGACCTCCTAGGGGGGCTGCTGCACCCGCGACCCACCCAGAGGAAATGCGGGTGTATTTACATGAATGGGACTACTGAAGATTATTAAGCACTATGGCTGACAAACCCAGTCTGTGGCGGAGTTTTCCTTCACTTAAGGAATATGCAGTAGTTGGCAAACATAAAAGTGCAGGACTAACCAGGATGGAGAAAGATGAATGCTTCATTGATTGTATGTTGCATGGCTATGTGAAAATAAATTGCAGTAACTTTTGTCGTATTTGTTTACCGCAAGCAATCTGATTCAAAACAATAAAAACAAATGTCCTCTGTACATAGTTCAAAGCCGTTTTTTTCGCTGAAACATTTGGGTCATTTATTCCGTAATATTATTAAATCTCGCCGCAGCATCCTCTACTAGTCTAGATTTTCTGACGCTGTGACCAAATTGACTTAATCTTTTTCGGTCATTTAAAAAAGTTCGGTCTATAATCGAAAAAAAACTAGGTTCAAAACATTCCCAAGCTTGCAGTTCGGAGACCGGACCGAAAAAGCCCTTGGTTTATCTAGCCGTTACTCCCCATTTAGAGGGTTTGGAGAATAGTTTAGTTTTTCAGATGTGTAATTAAATACCACTTTACTCGAAACATTTGGTGTTTAAAAACATTAAGATTAAACAGTTTTTGCTTCAGCGGTGTTCCATATGCTTAAAGACGCGCTTACAGCATTGAAAGGAAAAATATGCAGAAAAGCAGGCAAAAAGACAAGCCATGTTCCCTGTATGATAACCAGATTCATCCATCAAAAAATCGCGTAAGAAAGCAAACAGAAAGAACAAGGAAAATTCACGAAATTGAAAACAGCGATTCAGAAGATGAAGTCGGTTCCACTGGGAAAGACCCCGGTAGTTTCTATTGAGCAAAATGTTTTACGGTTTCAAAGCTTCTTATTTTCCCTTAATAATGTACAAACATGGCCAATAAGCTTTATCAATGACAGTACGTGGCGAAATTTAGAACAAAATGTTTGTTCGACTGTACGCGAATGTTATTCTAGAATAACAGGCGTTCAGTACATACTACTTTCACAAAGGTCACCGTGCAGATAGAACTGATGCCTTTTGTCGAGCATAAAAACTCAAACACGAATCTTTCAGTATGAAGGCTTACGCAATGTTCCCAAGGTCATCGTAGTGGTAATACGACATCAAACAATATTATTTGGTAGGAGCAGAAGAGATTTGGGCTTTTGTTGCCATCTCATTCGTATGGAAAAGTCTGGACATGCCAAAACTAATGAGCAGCATAAAGACGCTGCTTAGGCTGCGTTTGTGAGAAAGAAACAGCGGTGAAGTTTTGTTCATGTTACGTATTCTTGTTTTTCATGGACGAGCCGTAATACATTCCGTCATGTAAAACTGCAGCCAAGTAAACAAAAGCGTGACTTTTGTTTTCATCAATTATAATCTTAGCATTGCAATTTATTCTTGTTGAAGCATTGATTTGGAGCGAGTTTAACCTGTCTAAATAAGCTCAAAATGGTTGGAAACGCTAAAGGTGCACTTTTTCGGTTTCCTATTCAGAGGAAGTGTAAACAGTAAACATCAGACCCAATTGTTGACTGAAAACATTACTTTTACTGTAAACGAAATAAATCAAGTGCAATCTGCTCAACAGGAGTTGATGTTTATTGTTTGCAGTTCATTCATTCTCGCTTCGTGGTTTGCAGTGAAGCGATGGTTTCCGATCAAGGGAACTAGACAGGAATCTTTTTAGTATTAACAAATTGATAATTGATGTTGTAGCAACGAGTGCGCTTAAATTATACTTGTGCATCTGTTGACTGTTCAAGCTCAGAGCAATCGCTTCGGCAGCCATCAGTATTTTCTGCAAGTGACCGTTTTATAGACAGCATGGCAACCCATAAGTTATTCCTTAAACCTTACTATTGATGTGCCCCAGTCTGGTCGCCACGGGGGGGCATTGGTGGGCTTAGCCCACTCAAACGAAACTCCAAGCCACCCCAAATTAAAATATGAAACATTATAAATCAGTGGAATCTTTGTTAAATTTTAATGTCAAGCCCCCCCTTCACAAACGTCAAGACCCCACCCGCACAAATGTAAAGCCCCCTTATTGATGACTTTCTGGCGACGGTTCTGATTTGCCCGTTTAAGTGAAATGCGGTGTTCCAGCTCAGAATGCTCCAGATATTAATTCATGCGTCAGAATCATTACGCCACGGTGCTCGCTGATCGCTACAGCGACCTGCAATTGCTTGCAAGGGTTTTTGGCATCGGCTATAAGTAAGGTCGAGACGTGGCCTCCGCTGCAGCAGCCTAGATCGATAATGCTTTGCTCAGGATAATTGAGGATCCGCTCGTTGCAATTTTCTTGTCCCGTAAATCCGTGCGGGCAGTGATCCGTGTCAAATCTGACTTGCCCCAGCGATTTGTGCTCTTTCGTGCATCGATTGGCAGTTTCGCAAGGCTGAGCGAAAAGCAAGGATGCGGACGCATTCGAACAGCTGGAATTCGCTTAACCTTCGTATCTGATTCGCGACGGTGCGTAAGACCCGCTGGGGTTTGTGTCGGCGACGTCGGACGTGTCAGCAACACGCGCGGAAGCGACGTCAATTACAGTGAACTTGAAAATTGCTTGCTGAGTGGTGAGGCCGCATATTCTGAAAAACTCGCTGCTTTCTAACGAGCCAGTGGTTGTCGGTTTGTAACTGCGACCAACTGATTCTTCGAACAATAAATTGACGCGGGAGTGTGCTCCAAACTTTTGGAGTATCTTCTTTTTCTGAAGTATTTTTGGTTTTGTTTACCTCTGGTTTCGAAAGACAACAAATTGTTTCAAATGGTGAGCCGTTTAACAATGACTGACGTGCGATTGGGACGCTGCACATAGTAGGAAGTCACAGAAAGTCAATTGTTGATGTGAACCAATTTACTTGCGTTCAATTGTTATGGCTTAAAAACCATCAACTACCTCTCATTTGGGTGCTTTCATTAAATAATTTGATAAGACGACCATCAAATTACAAATGCCTTCTCGAAAGAGGGGATGCACTTTCACCAGCGCATGCTTTAAACAGTAATAGCCGAAAGTAAATGATTTGCTGCACATTATTCACAAAGGATCAGTCCGGAGCTAAACGTCTGAATAAACCCTGGGACTATTCAAACGCCAGAGAAAGCTTGCAAAGTTCAAAATACAATTTTGTTGCAAATTATAATTATTCGAAGGAAGTTCTGTTTGTATGTTTTGACGCTTTGGTGGCCATTATGTTTATTTTAAAGGGTTCAGGATTACAGCGCCACTGGCAACCATTCCATCGCTTGAAAAATGTTGAAACAGTTCTTTACTTCCCATCGCTTGACATTATTGCAATTTTCAAAGTTTATCACTCAGTAAAATAAAGCGGAAATGAATGCTCTCAAAAGCTTTTTTTGTACCATTCATAACATCATGGCGATAAACTTGAATTAAGATTTGAATAAAATGCGTATCATACGTTTTAAGGTAAATACAATTTGTTCTAAAGGTACAACGACACTGATATAGGGTATTTAATTTTTTCGCAGTATCCCTTCATGTTTATAGAAGCTCTATAGGCTATATTTGTTTCTCGCGCCACACAAAAAGCAATCATATTATAATAATGGAAATTAAATTGCGTTCTTTTCAGATTGCGTATAGGCAGATGTTTGTAGCAGTGGCTTTTTAGCGATAATTGAAACCTTAACAACCAATTGCCAGTATGCGACCACGGACAGCAACTTAAGTAAAGTAGCCTTTCAACTATCGTTGTGGAACAACACAAAAATCAACAGCTACGTCGGCTAAGTGTCCTTTGTGGTTTGCTGTCCTTAATATCCGAGACATAAAACGTCAAATTATGCGTGGTTATATCACGCACACACCCGCGTTTGACCCTATTTGCCTCCATCAGACTTCAGTAAAGTTGCCGGCAACACACATGAATGCTCCAAACTTGTGCTGAAATTTCGGATGGTTTGCGTGGGAGGGTATCGATGAATAAATAAGATGGTTGCAAACCTTTTAGTCTGCTGACTGTGAACCTTTGGCAGGCTCTTTAACTTTATTCAGTAAATTCTTTTCATAGGATGATGCCACGTAAACGACTCCAAGTTCTTCCTTCCTAGTTGAACCTTGCATTTGTTGCCGTTGAAAAACATGCCAAAATAAATTGACATTTTAATGGCCCCGCAGCGGTTTCAATCCTTGTCAAAGCTCTAGCAAAAGCAAAGTTACGCAAAATGCTCCGAACTATTTCGTTGGCAACTCTGACAAACGTGTCGTCCGTTTGATCGAGTCTGCGAAGGTCTTAGAACAAAGGTGGGAGATGCAGTTAATGGACGTCTTTGTTTGGGGTGATGTAGCTTTGCGGCAACGTTGCGGTTGATGACCTTCAGTGATAAAAGATAATGCTGTGCCGCGCCATAGTTTGGGCCAGCACGATCTCATAAATTGTCTATTTGGGAGAGGATGGTGTCGAAAGGACTAGATGCGAATGATGCTCGGTCAGAACGAAAAGAGTAAATTCAAGATCAACGTGAGTGGAAGGCCAGTGGTGCTGGTTTCTTCCATCTTCAGTTGGTATTCCCAATTCCTAGATAGTGCTACTCATCAGATTTTCGCGGTATAAGCTCCTCCGTTTTTATGTTGCTTTGCCGGTATAAAAAACCTTAGATCAACGTTATTCACTGAAGCCCGGTAAAGGTCATTTCAGGCGTAACATTACTTTGTGTCGTGGTGGTGGCTGGCTTCTGCCGTAGTGGTTGGGCTTGTTTTGCTATCATGGGCGTCGGAAAGACTCTTTCTTGGTGGGGGCCAACAGTGGTGAAATTTCATTTTACCAACTCTGAAACTAAGAGAAAAAACATTTTTCTACTAAACCTTTAGTAGCAAAATATCTCATTTCAAAATCCAGAGGGTACAAGGCCTACCTTGACCCCTTTCGACGCCCACGCTTGCTGATAATTTAAATTCAAGAAGGCAAAAAATCTTTTACGACTTGAAACGCTTGCTGGGAAAAGAAGTGAAAACATAATTGCCTGAGACAACAGCAGGAACTGAATTTTGCCGGCACTTATTTCGAAGTATGCTTGTCATTTTCATTTTAAGCTCTTTCGCTTTTAATCATGATTACTCAACTTACTGTATCACACAGAACGTGTGACAAGGCTTTACTTGTATCCTAAAAAGGAAGATTATGAGGTAAGCTGCAGGGTCAGTTACAGTAATTCTTGTTTTACAAGAGAGAAGTCCATCTTGTGTGATGCATTTAATGTGTATGGACAGAAAATGCAAACCCTGCCGTACTTTCTTCTCCCGTTGCCTGGTACGGGCAATAGTGTTTGAGAACTTCATCTAGGTGCAGATGCTTCAAGGATATGAAAATCTTAGTTAAGGCATTCTGTTAAGTGTTACGCAGCTTACGCTTGCATAAATTTAGATAAAAGGCGAGCTGATGCTTTTTCATCATTTCTGCAAAGGTTTACCTTTTAAGAGTTTTTGTGGCTTGCTTAAATTTCATGATGTTACTTTCTTACACCCAGCCTTACCAGTGAGTAGAGACCAGAACTTGGGCGTCGCTGTAGAGTTTAGAATATTTCCTGGGAAAATGTTTTGTTTTCAAAACAGTTCAGAACTAAATAAAACATGCTAGCATTTTTGCCTGTGTACCGCTTCTGTAAGGAACCGTTAGGAAAGATTCAACACGTGTCTGTCTGCGAAAAGGGGGCTGGATAGAAATGGTCGCGAATCCGGTCACGTGAGGTTAATGATATCTTCCCGCAAGGTTTTTACCGCTGGAAGGCCCATTGTGCTGTGAATCACATCTGCAATGATCTCCCTGCTGAAAGCGGACAATGGTTTTCTGCGTCATTCGGTGGTAGTGGTTTTATTTTGTTGAACCAGCAAAAAAATGCAGACGCACCTTTCCGCTTGGAAAGCAACAGATTACTGAGGTGTGAAATGGTGAATTGTTTCGCTCTATCGTACCCTACTGCAGGTATCAAGAACGAGAAAAAGCTTGCACTGGTTTCTGACCAGAGACCTTCAACCAGGACTTATATTTAGAAACAGTGGTCCGCACAATTCGTCGATGAAAAACAGCATTCACCCCTGCATTGGGTCGTTAACACGATACCACGTGCCGCTTACGATCTCATGTTCGCGGCCGAGGTCCAGCTCAGGCTCATCCGAAACTTCACGATCGTGTTTGGTTTCCTCTTTGTAAGCCGTACTACTTCCAAAACATGGTTGCCTGCCTCACTCTTCTGCGAAACGCCACCCGCGATTCCACGAAATCACATCAAAAACGTTAAAAAGTTCTGAGCTGCGGAGTGTGCTGCGCAACCACTAACTGCAATCCATTCCAGGGTTGCAGGGTGACGCGGCAAATGGCTCTGATTGGCCCAAGGCTAAGATTGTTTTGATGCTGAAGACGGACTAGGTCAGAAACGCGAAGTTCAGTTTCTCTTTTAAGAGTAAAGTGCTCGCCTGTACATGGCAGGAAACGCATTTCAGATTGCTTAGACTGGTTTTGTGAACAATAACTTCTTAATCATGTTTAAGTCAACTTGTCAGCCGTGGTATGCAAAAAGTTTCCGGGCATTTGTCTTCACCATTTTTAAGATGTCGAGAAATTTATCAAAAGCCTTTTTCACACAAAGGATGTGATGATGTAATGTAGAATGGGGATGTAAATGGCTTTGTGGAATTTGTCGAAATCACCAGGCGAAGTTTTGCAAGTCTACTTCAGGAATGCTGTTGTTGAATTACAAGCACATTGTTGCTTGTGTTGGGATGCGCAACGCAAAATGTATGTTCTTCGAATAAGATTGGTCGGTCACTGCAAGCAGCGTTTCATTCCATACGATCAAGGTGTTTCAACCGGGAAATGAACCTATGACCCAGCGTTCTGTAACCACAGCTACTGTAATAAATTTAAACGAGATTTCAATATTTGTCGACTCGTACAAAGGTGTAATAGGCAGCTAGGCAATTGCACGACCTGCACGCAAAACTTGTCTTGTGAAATCTTCTAGTGGACGGCGGCGATATTTAAATCTGGCTCATTACGCGTGGTGTAACAAATCGGACAACTTTGGAGATTATGTCTTCACAAAACATGTAATTCTTCGAATCTAATAGCTTAGGTGCTCCCGTGTTTCTCGTCATAACTTCTTTCCCAGCCTCCTCTGATCATTCCGCTGGCTTCCTCTTAGCATTGATTTATCTATCTTTAGCGAGTTGAAGATTACGTCAGGGAACAAGCCTGTTTCAAACCTGCCCTTCCGTTGCGTAGAAAAAGGGCTATTATTCAATTTGCTCGATTTGAATCGGAACTGCGTTCGTGTCCGGGGGAATGTTTTAAGACTGAAATATTGCGTCGTAGACAGGAAGCAATGAGAAACAAAGTACTGAAATTAGTGCGAAATGCGGTGATGGCGATTGCGCACGGCATGAGGCTCCACCTATGACGCAAAAGCAATTTTTAAAGTTTTGAAGTATAACTCTGCATTTCGTGGCAAAAGATAACATACAGTACTCGGTTTCGTTCGTTTTGAAACTCAGCATTTCTAATAACGTTGTGTAGTTGATTCGACAAATTCTATGTCTAAAGTGATGAGGTACCGGCGTTCGGTGAAACGCAAGCTCAGAAACCTCACATGAGACACGCCATTCCCAATCATTGTGGGAAACCGTCCGGTGTAAGCAGTATAGTCAATAAGCTCTCGATTTCTCATGAAAATGTAATTGCACAACCGGAAACGCCGAGAGAATGGGTTCAATGGGTAATTTCTTTGCATATTATTTACAAAAGTATTTGTTTATATGTTTTCTGTAGAAAATAAGACATTTTTTACTGCCTTCACAGACTGAAGGCTACGCAGTTGACATCAAATGAGTAAACCGTGTCTTTTATCACTTTTCCTTTATTTTGTCATTAATTTTTAACGAAATATACGCGAAACGGAATCAAGCACCTGCGTGAAAGGACAATGAAAGTTTTGACTGAGTGACTTTGCGGCTTAACTTTGTTGATATCGCAAGCATCTTGGGCTAGACATCAAAAGTGCTCTATAAGATATTGCTAGCTTTTTGGACAACATGTTATCAAATTTGAAAAATGTATGTTGACGCGTCGCTCTGTGATGATAAATAACGTTAAAGTGTAGATATGGCTCTTTGGCAAGAAAAAAATAAATCCAACAGTCACTGGCATTACTGCTAGTTACAAGCTGGGCTTGTTACGTTAGAGATCAAAATTGCTTTGATTGATAATTCTCAGTTGAACTTGAAAGTTTCGCAACTCAAGAATACAAGCATCGAGCTGATACTGTGTTCACCGAGAAAGACATGAGATCCCGCAAAAGCTTTTGCGAACTGTTTCACAGATGCTGATTATTTTCATGGTTGATGACTGTTTCATAAATGTTGGCGTTCTTAAATATCGATTATATAACTCAACAAACAGTCGTAAGGAATGAGGGTGAAAGGTTGGGGCTGTTGGTTGCGCGTTTGGGCCGTGTCTTGGGACGTAGTGTTTGCGCGTGGTAAGCATGGCCCGTGCTAGGTGGTTTGGGGCCTCCTCAAGGCTGGAGTTTAGGCCCCCAAAATGCAATATAATGCATTTAACACATAATATTTAGCAGAAACATCGATTTATTTTAATAAAAGTTTATAAAAGCAAGTTTCTACAGCATCAGCATAATATATAAGGCATACGTACCATAACAGGCAGACTTTGACTTCAACATTTAATAAATTTCAAGCTAGGAAAATAACTTTTTCCTAACTTTCAAAGCTGCAAATATTTTTATCAACTCAGTCATATCAAACGTTTTTGCAGTTTCACTTGCTATAGATATCATTGCCAGATTTGTTTGTCTGTCATGAGTCATAGTTGATCTGTTCAACGTTTTGAATAATTCAACTTGCTGAAGCTCTGTTTAGCAGTTGCAACAATGACAGGCACAGTTAATAAAACACGTAATGCAATGGATAAATTTCCATAGCAGTCGTGCAAGTCATTCTTAAACAGATATTGCAGCATATCGTCTGCAGTAATAATCGTTTTTACACAGACTTATTACTCTAAACACTGGTGTATCGATAAGCTTCTAAACACTGCTGCACAGTGAAACTATTGCTCAATGGCTAGAATAACTGTACTGTGATGAAAGATACAGTGCTTATGGTTAAATGGATTTCTCATTGGTGTGAAGTGTTGAGATTTCATTGTACAACTCTGATGCAAGATATGCCGGTTATTACATGCGACGGCTACGAATACGATTTTACTTGATTTTGTACCTTGGAAACCGGCTATTCTATTCTTGTACAATGTACAGTAAAAGGATTCAACACAGATCTACAACATAACTTTTCTGAATAATTTCTACTACGTTATACTAATAATGCTTACAATCAACGTGGATTCAGCAACGGTACTTACACAGCTGTAGGCTTACCATGGCAAAAACTACCCACAATGCACTTCGCAATGAGCAGTGATTGGCTTAGGTAACAGGAAGCTAACGGTCGTGGGAAGATTAATTTCTTTGACGTATTAGTATTAGATAAATGTGAATGTTGAAAGGGGAAATGCATGAAATCAGTTCTCGGTGAGTTCAATTCTGGTGTATGTCCTAACAAAGGTCCTCAGTCAGATTTTGTGGCCCCTTTTTACCAGTCCACCTCGTAGGGGGCCCTCCCTCAGATCTGACCGTAAGCACACGACAAGCGCGCTGCATGAGAAGCATTTGAACAATTGCCAGTTTGCATCCTGTCATCGGTTCAATGCTTTAAACGTGGGATCTTACTGATTTGAAAATGCATAAACAGCTCTTGAACTTAAAGTGCGAAACAATTTCTTGTTATCTCCAGATAATAAACACTTCATATCAATACCGATAAAGAAAACAGTAGTCGTGGTTAAATAATACCCTAGAGATCTATTTGGAAATGACGAGGCCCTGGTGGCTAGCGCAAGGTTGAGCAGAGGAAATAATACTTTGCGGTTCAGTCCAACGCAGAGGCCGTGGCGCTATTTAGCCGTTCAGTTCTTTTTATTTTGCAAATATGATTTTTCTTTCACCGAATCCCTCGGCGGACGCGACTGCGGCTTTTGGAAGACATCCGCTCATAAGAAGACGCCTTTGGCGCCAATTTATCTTCGCCTGAGGCCGCTGAGTGTCAAGCTGTCGCAGGAAACCGCAAAACCGCTGCACGTGTCTCGCTTCCAGTCGCTCTTGGCGAACGGGGGCGCTGTCGACGACGGCGCGGCGCGCTGCCGAACATACGCCGGACTGCAGGAAACGCCGACACGCCGTGCAGCTCCGAATGGGGTCGTGATTGACTGCTGCACGCGCATGCGCGCTGATCTCGTTCTCGCCTGTTGTTTTGTTTTTCCTGCGTCTAACTCTAAATCGAACGCGCATTGTAGTCCGAGACGAGCAGCAGTGGGCTGCGTTTGTATTTGCGGCGCTTTGTATTAGCACGTCAGTTTCTCGCTACCAAGAGTTGCCTTTCGTCGCTAGATATTTAGACGCGAACTAAGGGGAATTTCTGTCAGGGGAGTCAAGGTAAACCTTGTTTTGCCAGAGCTGCAACCAGCCTAAAATTTTTAGCCTAAAACTTTAGAGAAGGAGGAAAAACCATCAGACATTGCGTGAAACATCGTAAAAAAGAAATGTTTCTTTTAAATTCAGATTTACGGCATTTTGCAGACTTTAGCGTAGATAATCGCTTAGTTTGTGTCGACTATTGCAGTCCGAAAACGAATGCTGCAAACGGCGAAGACTGAATATAGGTTGAATCAATTTCAAGTTTGTGGTGATTTTCTAGATGCTCAAATGCAGTGGATGAGATAGATTGGCATTTGGAAAGTTGTCTTTTGTGCCAAAATGGAAAAAATGTATTACATTAAGGATCTATTGCAAAAGTAAAAACACAATTTAAAAACTGTTGTAAAAGTCAAAGAATAACTTTACGAAATAAACCGCTGGTAATAACTATTTAAGCAATACTTTAATTACGAAGTAAACTACGTTAATCACAACAACAAAGAGCTGTTTTCCAAATAGCACTCACTGGGCACATGTTTTTAAAGCAAAATATAATATTTTCGGAAATTCTCCGTTTTTCTTTTTTATTTGCGTGCAGAAACTTTATATCTCCGAGTATTTCAGTGTTTTTGTGCGTACAATTATGCCATGTGAGGATTGACGTTTAATTGATATTTTTGTTCTCAAAGACTGTTGCAAATCTCTGGGAATTGCTTTTTCACCATTTTGTCATTACTCTGGCAATGCATAAAGGGAAATGTAACTAAAATTTCCGGCATCTTTGACACAACGGAACGAAAAACAGTTTGCTTTCCACTTTTAAAAAGTTCCAACGACAGAGTTTCTGATAAACTAGTCTACCGTCCTGGTTTGGCAGAACCATGAAGGTCAGTTCAAATCTAAATTTAGCAAGTACAGGGACTGGTTCATACGTACCTTGAAAACCTGGGAAAACGTTAGTAAGTTATGGCAACGCTTGATATTTGATGCGAATGCTCCATAGTTTAGAAAAAAACGTCGCGATTTGTTGGAAGTGTAACTTGAAGACTGGCGTACATCCTCAGCATATTTTCTTTGAGGTGGTGAAATCTAAGAAGCATTTTACAACTAAGTGGTCAAACGCCTCCCAAAATCTTTTTTCGTAATGCCTACTGGAGCGGAACCACTCTGCGCACCAGTCATGCACGTGACGTCGTTAAACTTGATTAAGTTTTTGCTCTCTTTTTTCGCCCTTGCTTATCAATGCTAGTCATGGAGCGAATAGCTACGTAACAATAAAAAGATTCAGTGCTCAGACGTGTTTACCAATGAAACTGACAGCTCGCCTTTTTCGCATGTTGTGAAACGCGAGGGTGTTCTGGGTACTGCAAAGTTAAACGTTAGTTTCTCGGATTGGAAGTGCAGGCACGTTTCTCGCTACCAAAAATTGCCTTTCGTCGCTAGGCAGGTAAGATTGATGATTGCTAAATCACAGGCGTTCTTCTTTATGTTATGACCAGGTCGCCGTGTTGCTTAGCACAAATTAAAGTTGCTGGATTGGAGTGTGCCCTCAGATAAAACTGCTCTTTTCGGATGAAAGGTTACGTTTGTGTTGCTGAAGAACTAAACAGGGGGACGTGACTTGCTGTCTTGGGTTGCGGGTCACAAGACAGCTACACACCAGTTCTGCATCAGCAGCAAGGTATACTGTACGTGCGTAAAGCTTGTGTCTGTGTGATATTAATCACAGGCCTGTTGTGAGTGAACAGGAGAGTCAGGAGACTCGCTACCTGCTCCAATTAATCAGCGTATGGAAGCGTGACCTGGTTACTGGGTTTCGCGGCCGGTGTGTGACATGATCTTTCGCACAGCTTCAGGCCTCACATATACTGTTTTTAAGCCGTCTTGCCAGACCTGATGGTCTCGTGGTGAGACAAAACGGTGAAGTGTAAGCTTTTGCCAGTCGTAATGCAAGTAAACGTTTCTCCAAGACAAGAGTTGAATAATTTCTGTATTTCACAGTCACTTGCAATTTTCAAATGTCAAACTCATAAATAAACTACCTTAATCTAACGACTGAGTGTCTCCACTTCGAGAAGTCGCAACGAAAAGCGCCGAGAGCCAGGAGAATGTCAATCATTCGTTTTTTGTTTGCATTATAAACCCTGATGTTTCAGACATTGAGAATCATGCTATCGTATTGAGTGTACTTTGCCACATTTCTTTGGTATTCTATTCAAATGTAATCCGTGAACACGAGGTATAACTTGGGGTTTCAACAATTGCAAATGTTTATTTCGTATTGCCTTTCGGATTCTGTGTTATTAAAACTGCTTCTGCATCAATCTTCTTTTTGTGTCACTTCTTGTAATAATTAATCCTATTATCATTGGCGGCCAGCACAATTATTATTGCAATTGCTTCGTCCTTCGTTGGCTGACGGTGGGTCATCACGTGACGTGCATGAGCATTAAAGGAAGTGTGGTATTGTCGCAGCTTCTGGAAGACAGCAGGATGCATCAGCTGTAGGATCGATGTAGCCCCATTTTCGCAGGTTCATTCGGGTGTGGTTTATGCCGACACACAAGCAGTTTAGACGAGTCCACTGAATCCAGCTCAGAGGTCGGAACCTAGTGAGAACCTTTTTCGAGAGCTGAACATTCGTGGTTGGGGCCCCAAGTGCTCTTTCCATGAAGCAAATGTTGTGACTTCTGCTTCACTTTCAAGCAGACGTTCTACGTGCATGAGGAAGACAGTATGTGATTTGAGCCGAGAACAGACTGAAAATAGACTAAACATTGGTTGGCGAGGGTCAAAGCTTCGCCAACCACTCACCACTAATTATGATTCTTCCTAAAGCTGGCGGAGGGATGCTGATGTACGCAACCAGTACGCAACCAGTGATGCAACCAGTACGCAACCAGTGATGCAACTAACCTTCTGATGTACGCAACCAGTGATGCACCTGCAGGTCCCGAATCCACTTTGGCAGCGTGAAGGGAATGTGAACAGGCTGGGCAGGCATATTCTGCTACACTGCAGCAAAGAGCCGGGGCCGTAGTTCTGAGAGTATCTGGTGAGGCTCCGCAGAATGTGTTAGCAAGCGTGGACAGACTGCCGTTACTGAGGATCATCTTGGACTTGTCTCATTGTACATGCTGTTTAAACGACAAGGTACGGTCAAGAGCAGGGCCACAATCAGCTGAGGGGGACAAATGATTGTAACGTGTCGTTGTGCCTAACAACCAAGCGTGTTCTTTTGAAAATTCCGGGGGGCAGTTGCCCGGTTCCCCCCTGGTTGCGGGCCTGGTTAAGAGTGATGCCTAAGTACTTCCGGTGGACGTTGTGCTTGAGGTTTGCATTTTTCCACTGAATGCAGAGAACCCAACCGGTGTCCCTGCTGCTGCGAAGCAAGGCACGCACATTTGTAGGGTTGACTCTGAGGTTGATTTGAGATCGTAGTAATCCAACATAATCAAGAAAACGGCTGTAAGGGTGCTTTAAATTTCATTGAAATCCTGCTCTGGATGACCAGGCAGAGATCATCTGCGTAGATGAAGCGCTCTGTCTCCTCGGATTCAGGTTCGTCATTAGCACAGATGTCAAACAGCAATGGGGCAAGCACCCTGCCGTGGGGCAGTCCACTGCAGTGCGTGCAACATCTGCGTCGCTCGTCAAGCAGATCTACGTAGATGCAGCGATTGCTCAGGAGACAGCGAATAATCTGTGCACGCTGAGAGCCACCGAGTGTTGTATGCACTTTTATCATAAGAAGACATGGTTCATAGTGTCGTAAGCTGCCGAAAGTTCAAGATACGCGCCGCCGATGATTGTGCTCGGGGTCACGCTGAAACCGTCTTCAATGTACTATGTTAGTTTCAGGACTTTACTGGTGCAGGATTTCCCAGGTCGAGACCAGTATGCACAGGGATCAACGCATCTTCCATAGGAGGCGGACGGTACAGTATGATGCATTCCAGGTACTTGTACATATGGCACAGTAGGGAAATCGAACTGTGCTGTGATTGCTTGGTTTGTTGGGAGATTTACCTGGCTTGAGGATGGTGATCACTTTGGCTCAAGGCCAGATAGCGAGGACAACGGAATAGTTCAGCTTGTCAAGCAGTGGTTGAAAAGGTTAAGTAGCCAGGCGTGGGTTTGGGCCCGGAGTGTTTGATCACTTCAACGTCTGTGTTGACTGGATTCAACGCTTTGCCGTGGATCAACTCTTTGGCAGCGTCAGCCTCAGCTTTACTGAAAGATTCAGTAATTCGAACTTGAGTGTTGTCCAGGGAAGGGGACTTGATGCTGCTAGGTCTGCTACATTTCTTGCAGGATCGTTTCCTGCTCAGCAGTAATTGTCGGGGATTGCATTAGCTGTGATTGATGGACGGTTGATTTGCTGGGATCATTGCCAGATTTGTGTATCAATGACCATGTTTTCAACGGTTATGAGTCAGGTCTGTGAAAACAACTCTCCGTGATGTGCCAGCTTTCCCTGTGCTATTTAGCGACGGCGTTTGCAAAGCCTTTTGCAGTTGTCTCCTCCGTGAAAGGATCACAGTTGTATGCCGTTGCATAATGCTCATACAGTTTCTGCGCTTTTGTCATTAAGACCGGGGACGTATTGCTTGCGGCATCCACGAGGGATGGACTGGCGAGCGATTTTGTGGACTGCAGTTGTGAGGCTGTCCTGGTCGTGGGCAGATAATGGTGTCGATGTGACTTCCCAGCGTATCGTGGGAATTTCGGCTAGTTTGCCTTGCTGTAGTTAAAGCGTCTGCGAAACGGCGTTGCTTCAGGAGATACAGCTGCCGGCAGGTAACTGCAAGATATGGGGATAGGTGCAGGGTCGGGTACGGAAGTAAACCAAAAGTTCGTTAAGCGTGCGGGAGCAAAAGCCAAGTCCGGGTGGTGTAGTTTCATCTGTCCACAGTTGGAAAATGTTTTCAGTTGCATTGTACCGCACATGTGGTAGGTCAGATGATTGGCTACCCACCTCTCAACCAGTTCTCCATATGCATGATACTTGTTGTATACCCGCTTAGGGGAGTTGCCGGTCTCCAAATATGAACAAAAACTTGTCTGCCACCGAGTTTGCTAGGTGGGTAGGGAAATCAAACGGGACAGTCGTTGGTTTGTAAACATTGGTGATCGTGATGTTTGGGTCCAGGTAGATCATGTTCAGTTCGATAGTGTCTACGTCATGAATTCAAATGGAAATCACTTTCACGACAGGACTGGCAAGGATGGCGCTGCCTTATTTTCTGTGTGATCGTTCAGCTATACAAGCTTCATTACCGCAAACTGCACATAAGTGCCTACTGGCGTACATGCAAAAATGTTGGTTGGCTTGCATGCAAATATTTTTACTCCACCACCACAAAATTGAAGGCAGTCGTCATAGATTTTCCTTTTCTTTCGCACTCCCACGATATAAACAAGAATAATGTTGATCTGCAACAGGCATCACCAAACAATTTTTACAAAGGGCCTACTACTGTAAGTGTGATTGCTGATGACCGTGATTTGGACCCCCACTTTGTCCAAAACAATGCTGTACAGTTATTTAAACCTCATAGGAAACGAAACTATGCTCGGGGTCAAGCGCACTTTTTTCCCGGACCCAGACCAGTTTTCTGAATGAAGGATAAACAGTGGTTGACTGTATCATTGTATTTTACTTCATTTGTGCCACAGTGAGGGGGAGCGGGAGAATTGCTCACGGACCGTAGTTTGTTCAACCTGATCTAGAATGTCTATTGCTCAATTGTATCTGTATATTGAAGGTTTCGTCAGCCGTGGTTTTCTGTTCGGCTTGCGGTCTTGTGGTTGATTTAACGTAAAATATAAATGATGGAAAAAATGGCAGCTGAAGCCAAATATACGTAAGGAAGAAGTGTAATTTGCTATAATAAAGGTAACAACCTTGATTTGTCGAAAAAATATACATGCAGTTACACAGTATGTCAAACTGACATATCTGCCAAACTGACCTATTTTGGCTAAGCCAAAGAAAAAGTTGTTTCGTATGACTTTAGCTAGTCAGACAAACCACTAAGCCAGTGATCCATAATTTGCTGATTGCCATTTTCAGCTTCAGGATAATAGAATCGAAAATTAACAACCTTTCGTTGCCAAATTAAAAACAATTCGTGAACTAAGATACGTTTAATAATCAGCAAATGCAGTGAATGAAATATTTGGCATTTTAATGTTCGTTATATGATTAATCCGCAGGAAGTCATGTACCTCTTTTTTAACTTTCAAACATGTTTTGGAAGTTTTTACAACGTATCGAGTGTAAAACGTACCGACGAAGCCCGAAAGCCTGCTCGAGATTCTGGCAATTGGTATGACACATTACATTTTATCTCTGTTTGCGATCATCCCATCGCTGGAAACTAACTAAAGAAACCTGTAACTGGCAACATTTTCGCCAAGTGCAATCTACGCACCGGAGCTACGTTATATCAGTCAAATAAATAGGTGCGTCAAGTACGCGACATTTGTTTCAACACTGCGTTTAAACTGGTGAGCAACTGGTTAGCTCAGCAAAGAAATCCATTTTAACTTCTAAAACATAGATGTTCTTTAATTTGAGGCAATGCTCTGCAACTGAAACTATTTTGTTAGACACGATACGTGACATAATGCGAATAGGCGTAGTTGGACCTTGTTTTATACTGGCGGTGCCTGTGAGGTAAAAATTTTAAGTTTTGCTTTAGCAAAGACACTAGGTGTCGAGCCGCTTGCAGCATCTCATCATGCAAATTTCCTTGCATTGTGGACACAAGCTACAATGCTTTATTACGTTTCGTGGCTGTTGACACCGGGTAGAACTGAGTTCGGACTCGAAGTTTGCAATTAGTAACCTGCGTATGCCATCGCAATCCATTAGTCACGATTACCACGAAACCGCAATTAACATGCGCTTTAACACGTCAAGGTTCTTTCCGGAATTTCTAAATGCGGCCCAGATGTCTCCAACAAACGGGCACGCAGCAGGACGTCTAGCGGCACAAAATGCACAGCTGCCACGTATCGGTTTGCAAAACGTCATATCCCACCTTTCCACATTTAGTAACACTCAACAATGATTTGTCACTTCAGAACACTGCAACAAAACGGATGACGCCACTGACTCGTCGTCCACGCAAAGTCCGGAGCACCAACTTTCGTCGAGTGCTCTTGTCCCTGGTGCTGGCCGGGACGTTGGTTTTGGTGTTCATGGTCGTAATCATTGTTAGCATCTTCAGTGGTAAGTTAATAGTTACTTTCTATTACTGTATCTTTTCGTAAAATCTTGGTTTCACCAGAATGGTTTCTCTTGTGGTATGTTTTATATGTAAAAATGGGGGCCTGGGGAATGGATGGGTGCAAATGTAATATGCTGAGTGGGCCAGAAACCTTGCCGCCATTTGTTCGCCTGGCAGTAACTCAAAACGCAGAAGTTGTATTTGGTTTCTAGAATTATCCGATTTTTCATGGTCTGTTTCGCCAAAGTTTCAACAAGTTTCCTGACCAACACATATAGCTGAACTACACATTCCCCTTATCACACCCGGTGCCATGGTTACCCTGGAGTGGCGTGTTTCAAATTTTTCGGAGTTTTTTTTAGAAGGTTTGGATTGTAAAGTTTCTTTCGGAGACGACAGTCGGCATTGTGGAGCTTTATCTGATGCACTCAATCATTCGTCGCAGCCTTTTTGGTGCACACCGCGTGGCACCATTAACTGTGTTTCAACCATATTTCTATTCGATGAACTATTGGCATAGTTACCACACATAGATACTTGCACCATGTGCAGATAGTCGGTGAAGGTGCTCCAGAAGCAGGAACGTTTACAGAGAGGAGAAATCAGCGCATAAATTTGCGAAAAGAAAGAAAGCAACATATCCGCCACACATGAACTAATCTTTTGCGCTGAATTAAGTAAACTTCATAGATCAGGTGAAGCAGATTTAGTTTTGTGTCACTGGACATTTTTCACTTCGTTGTCAAGGTTTGCTCTATTGCACTATACTTAAAACATCGAAAGAAATAAATGCGGACCTACGATTGGGCTTCCCACAACATGGATCACTGACGTTACAAGGTAACGCATGTACAAAATCTGTTTCAGCTGATCTATAATATGCATAACCTACTAATTCACTCAGCATAGGTGTCAGAAACAAGTAGAAAGTTTCACCATGCCAATCAATTTTGTCGAACACGCTTTTAACGAGAACCTGTGTATTTCCCGTTCCTAATCTGATCTATCCAACTTATTCTTTTATTCAGTACTTGGAGTGCCTGCTGGTCACGCTAGTCAATAAAACCTTGATGGGCAATCTGATTGGATTTGTGGGCCACTCTAATGACCCGCAAAAACCTGAATGGAATTTAAGCTGGCAAATTAGGCAGGGTGTGCGGGAAATGCATTACTACGTAGCAGTAGCTGTCCTAAAACTAAAGTATATTGACTTATATGTCAGCCACCATTTGCGTTAAATGCAGGTGTTCGATGTAACATTCTTTTGACTGGAAAACTGTGTTTTTCAAAATTGTTTCGCTGCGGATAAAGTTGAAGTTTAAGCATTCGAAAGTGCATTGGAAACAAAATAGACCACTGAACAATTTGGCTTGGACCGCGAAGGCGTATACGAGGTTGATGTTCACGAAACGACCAGGAATGATCAGTTTTGGCCTGACAGACCACAAGTGACCCGCTTGCCAAGTTGCCCATCATTGCGCTAACACGAATTGTGGTCGGCAGCAGGAACACCCACTGCTTGCGACCGGCGGTAACTGACTGTTGAACTGCACGTTTGCTGGTCGTGCAAGGAGCAAAGTGCTTTTATTGTGATGTCATACTGTAACATGCGCAAGCATTTGGTATCCACTCAACAGGTTATACACAAATGTTCCAACATCTTGAAAACCTGACGTAGTAAAGGAAATCCTAACGTTCGGCTTTGAATCAATCAATTTGGTAGTGCAATTGTTGTTTTAAATGATGACAAACTGCTGTTGACTAACTTGCTCACCGACTTCTTGCTCCACATTCGCGGACTCCAGGATGGGAAGTACTTTGATAGCTTAAAAAATCTTTATTGCAGGTGTTAGTTGTTTTACGAATTTACTTGGTACAGTTTGGCGAACACACGCTGGAAAAGCTGGTAGGCTGGGTTCGATTCCCGATCGGGCCATATCGAAACTTGAAAAACGGTACTTGTTGCCTTTCCAGCATTGTGCTCTTCGTTGATGGGTGGGTTTTAGCGAGATGTATTTAGCGACGGTGAGTAAAGTACATACATAGAAAGATGAAGAGTAAAGTACATACATAGAAAGATGAAAAAAGCTGTTGCTTTTGCAATTTGTGATTATAAACAGCCATGAACTGCGTGAAGTAGACTAGTTCTGCTTTTACCAACTCGGCGATTGACCCGTGTGGCCAATTAGCACTGTACCTCTAAACGTTTGTCCATCAGCAAAGAAGCGCCAAATTGTTGTCAAGAAGAGACGTCGTAGTTATTTATTTTTGCTCCTATGGTCAGGAATGATTTTATAAGTGATTTTGAGATTACTTTTGTTAAATGTAGGAAAAAACATTGTGAACAACGTTTGTACTATTTTGGAGGCGTTTGATTATTGCAAGAAAATGGTAAGCACCTATTTCAGAGTTTGGAAACATATTAATTACTGCGTTTTTATGTACAAAACTATACGGTGTTTCGTAAAATTGCGTAACTCGACTAAGCAATAGGCACTGTGGTCACTTCTGCAAATTTTCTCGTAGCCACATAATGGGGTTGAAAACCAAAATATTCGCAGTGGTGTCACTCATGCTACAGCAACTATTTTGCTCAGCAGCAGAAGTAATCGTTTCAGGGATCCCAACATTTTAGGCAGCTCTTCCAACTTTTGCGGCTGTAATCTCAACAGTTCTACGCATGCATTTTGACACGCACCAGTCTTCCCAAGTGCGTTGTGGAGTTCAAAAGTCAGCTTTGAATCAAAATTAAACCCTACGATAACCAACAACGCAAATTGTGGAATTGCCCGAACTTTTAAGCCACTAAAATACAGTCTTCAATCAAGTCTTTGATTCTGCTTCAGCAAAGTGCCCAAACATTTCAAGCAGTTTTTCCCGATTTTTTCAAATCGTGTCTGAATCTGAAGGAATATTGCTTCCCCCCCATCCACGCTGCACACGCATACGTCAACAAAAATTATATTTCTACTTCAACCCACTAACAATCCTCAAAACTGCACTTAGTTCAAGTACGTTTGCGCCCTTGACCCTTGATGATGACTGTTATGACTATTTGACGACAACAGATATCTGGTGCTGCCAAGACCTGATAACTTGCTGATTCGCATGATAATCTGTAGACACCGAAACATGACCGCCAAATGTGTTTCGTTCTATACATGTCGTCAAACAGTCATAACAGTCGTCATCACCAGCTCAAGTGTAGATATCGTGGGGTAAAAAAGGTGTTGAATCCTTACTAGTATTGTCATTTCTTTGACAGGGAAAATGCACATAAAATCATCTAGTTTAGGCCAACTCTATTTTTTATTTTTATGACAAGAATGCTTCAGATTTTAATCCGTTGACTCGTTTTAGTCGCGTTGTTTTGCGGTTTTGGAACTAAAATATTGTCGAAAGCTTAATTTCGGTAGCGCTAGATGTGCAAAGTCGTTTGCAAAAATGCATTTAGGTGGTATGACCACTGTAGCTTGTAGCTTTCTAATTTTGAACTATGTACGTTGTTGTTTGATCACACAAACTACAACTGTTTTTCTTCTTTTTCAATCTGCCTGACAAACGGAGGTACAGACCCATCAGACTCGTGTCTGCGTGATTTAGGAAAAAACGCTATTATTTTGAAACTATTCAACGGACTATATTGAAGTTGACCAATTATTACTTAAAATATGCCTGGAATTGTAGGTTTTTGGCCGTTGCATGCTCGCGTGAAATCCGTTATGAACAGCTTCAGAGGTCAGTTATCCTCTGCATCAGCTAAGAGCTCTCCTTTCAACGCCATATGATAACACCCTTCAATCTGTCACAGTTGTTTTTCGCGGAAGGTTTCGATTTGACGCACAACTAGCCTTTCTTACCCTGACAGGGTCGTCCGGTCCCATCGGAAACTAAACAGTGTGGGTGTTGCAACGGACATCGCAGCGTTTTGCTGCGCATAACACGGCATTTCAGGAAGCATGATCTTATTGAATGCGAATGAGAAAAATAATTTTGTACTGAGAAATACAATTTTTTCTTAAAATCCTATATTTCGACATTAAAAACGTCATCAACGTATTTCGCCATTCAGCTGAAAATACTGAATGTACTGTCATCCGTAGAATTGTCCCAAGGGGAGGGAATTCCTCCGTTGTCTTCCTTTGCTACAGCCCCGATTTCCGTAGAAGTCGTTTTGCAAATTTGCTCGGGACTGTTACAGAATTCCACAAAACAATTTTGCGCAAACTGTGCAGCAGTCTTACACAAGTACCTAATATCTGCTTTGAGAAGTTGTGATAGATGTTTTCTATAAAAAAATTTGGGCATCGGTGAATTATTCATGGAATTGTGAAATAATCTTATTGTGAATGACATAGCTACAATTACCAACATTTTTTTGGTAATTGTGGTTGTTCTGTTAATAATAAATCAGGATAAGTTCAAAGGTTCGACTGAACAAAAGGCAATACGGGATTGTTATGCAAAGAGCACTTTTGTTTGGTGTATGTTCTGCACCAGGTGCCCTAAACCCAGGATATATCGTATGAAAAGATTGCCTGCAAAATGACAAATTGTGTGATTTCTTTGTTTTCAAATGTTTGGTTCCATTGAAAATTTGAACTCCATTAGCCATACATACGATGATGGTTGGTCTCATTTTGCAACGCAGTACGTTTACTTACTGTTCTACATTCTGCACAATGACCTGTGACGTACCACGAACGGTTTTAGATGATTTTCGTGCCTTAATTGCTTGAGCATTGATAGATGGTTGATGTCACAAACCAGCGGACAGACGCTGTTGACGCTTCAGTCGTTAACGTGTTACAATCCAATCTATTTTCAGTTGGTCGGAATTCCGATTCGGGCGAACAGCAATCAAACAACTTCCCTTGTGACATCAACGAAACTATCGAGCTAGGTAAGTCCTGTATGGTGCGTTCTGCAATTGTATGTCAGAAAACGTTTGTGTAGCTGTGTTTTCGAGAAAGGTATGTTGCTTCGTCCATTACTGTGTTACTGACGTATTTGTGGCTGAAGAAGAAATGATGCGGATAATATTTTTTCAAAACATAAAGCTGGCACCAAAGTAACTTGCACTGAACTAGCTTCAGCATTTTCTTCTCTGTTAGTTGTAGCTCGTCATTGTGGACATCTGTTTATTCTCACAGCTACTTTATTGACAGCATCACGGAAGAAGGGGATCTAGTGCCGCAAATGGTCAGCGAGTAGCACGTAGTTACGAGATGCTGTCGGAAACGAATGCCAATCCCGCCGTGTGTGTTTGCAAACGAAACAAATTGCGCTTTTTATAAATTTGTTTGTGGGTCCCTTCCATTCACAGTCAGTTTAAACAATGAAGCACTTGCATTTACATCCCCGAAAACAATGCTGCGAAGTGAATAATGGGTAAATTAACTCTGGTCTCTGGCCAAATTGTTCCACTTTTGCTCTGGCTCTTTTTGTCTTAACGTTCTGTTGTAGTTTCGAAGAGAATCACAACCTTGCAAACTTTTCAAAAATCGTATGAAGCGTTGTAGTAGTCGAATGCACCAAATTTTCACTGAGTGGCGCAGTTACCTCGACTGAGCTCAACTTCGCACCTCGCAAAAAAACCAAACCGGTGTTTTTCGTGATGATCATGTGACGCCGACCTTCGCTTCGTCGCCCGGCAAAAGCGAAGCAAGGAAGTAAAAGCGATTAACGAACGGTAAAATAAAACGTCAAAGCGACGACAAATCAGCACTTGCTGCTTTCGATGTTTGCGCCGAATCATTGATTTTTCGTCACCCGGTGATTTGTTCCCGGCTATTGATCGCCGAAGGAACTTCACCGCAATAGCTCAGCGCAAAGTGGCTGTTTGTCGCCCTTTCAAGCGACAACAGGGCCCTTCGTCATGAACGGAGGTAGGAAGATGCTTCTTGTCTGCCGGCCCCGAAAGCGACGGCCTTGTTTTGCTCACGGGCTGGCTGCCATTTCCGGCGCTGCTTACGAAAAACAGTTTGTAAACACTGTCTCGTGATTTCCCTTCAGCCTTTTGACATCACTATTAGTAATTGTTTCTCTTTGTCACGTTTCGCTCTTTGGGAGTTCATCTGGTCCTGGGTGTTTTCATTTTCTCGTGGTTTCACGATGGGTGTCATACGTCGTGCGTCGAAACTCGTGGTCGTTTGTCACATGAAGATCCACCCACAGCCACAAGCAGATAGTCCGCTACCGATTAATCGGTCAGTTATCTGCAATGTGCTGGTATTCTAGGCCGTCTGATTTAACAATGCATATTGTTAATGCATTATGAAGGTACCATATTGTCAATTGTTTATGTCTGTAAGATGACTGTTTGAGAGGGCTTAACGTAAACGAGGCTTCATTTTCATTTGTAAACAACAGAGTTAACGAAAATTAAATTAGACCTCTCGTTCATGTAACAGCCTGTATTTTTTGCAGGTGACGATCGCTTTCATTTTTTGTTTCAAATGTTGATGTTTCGTGTTCGCTCCATGTGGAACTAGTTACTGTAAATTGATTATAATCAGGGCTGGAAAAAATGTGGAAATAGGGAAAGACCTCCCCAGGAAACCGTACATGCTCGCGGGAAATTAATCAGCTGCAAACCAAGTAAAATCAAATAATACTCAAAGAATTGCAAGCAAATCACAATGACAGCGAATCCTGCAAACAATTTGTAGAGCTTGCTAGATGCGAAAGGGTTATGACAACCCAGGCAGAGTTTCATTTTAGCTGGGTTTATACTTTCTCTGCCAAGCCCAGATGCTTGCGGATCTGAACAACCCATCCACCGAGAGAGACCGGTTGCGACCCAGCACCCCCTGCGCAACTGTGTTGATCATCTAGCAGCTCCTTCCCAGATATATGCACCACCACGAGTTGAAACTGGACAGTAACAAAGCTAATTTAACTGCTGAGGGGCATCGACTCGACAACCTTCCGGTTCCTTCGATGCCCTGGCGTCCTTGCACTGATTTGTATTTTTTTCAAGCTGAATATTAATTATTGCCAAATAAAATCAACTCAAACTGTACGGATTCCCTCGCTGAGTCGCGGTGTCCCAATTTCTGGGCTTGTGATGCAACAGCTACGTGTACGTAACAATAGTCGTCTCATGCAGTCGCTTGTCGCGTGTCATAATGGCGGCATAGCGCAGTGGTGGCCAAACGTTTTGACTCGAGGGCCGAATTCGCGAATGCCTGGCCACTGTGGGGCCGGATGCAGAGCGATTTGCGTAATCTATGCAAAAATAGGTTGTTAAACTTTATTGTAGTGCAATAATTAAAAAAATTACAAGGTACTTTGCGGGCCGAATTGAACTGGTCAGCGGGCTGGATGCGGCTCCCGGGCCACAGTTTGGCCACCCCTGGCATAGCGTGATGTGCCGGCTACTGACGCTGGTTAAGCTGTGATTGCTGCTATGGTACATGTAGACCGAGGGTACTAAGGCCAACACGTTCTAGAACTACGTTCGTGTATGAGAGCGAACTTCATTGCGTCAGAAAGCAGAGTGGACGGTATTATTCGGTGTAAGCAGCACAAAATTCTCAATAATTAGGACTACAGTTTTGCTGACGACAATGCTGCAAAGCTTGCGTTTCCAAAGAGATTATTAAAATTTATGATCCAAAGGAAATCTTTAGTTTGGTTTCTGGAAGTCTCTAAATAGTCTGCTAACTGCGATTTAGTTGGTCGTTATATACCGTGTTTAATGTTTTCCAAATGCCGATGATCGTTGCGAAGCCTCACGTAAGCAGTCTATATACTACTTAGATAAGTTTCGTACTACTCTAATGTAGTAAAATATTCCTTTTAAATTAAAGAGTACCCACAAAAAAAATTTTAGACAGTGTTAAGCAATGATGCGGCGTGAGAATTTGCAACTTCGCGACGAAGATTTGCCGTTTTGCACTCCAGTATTTCGGTTTTGCGTACTGAGTGGTAGCATGGCACACTGCGGCGATGCAACTGTTTTCAAGTTCAATGTGAATTGATGCTAGTAGGCTGAATCGATCCATGTTGATCCATTTGAATTTGTGAACGCAGTGATAGTTAGATGCACGTTTTCAAGAAAACAAACTTCTTTTGTGACGTCATAAAGGGCGATGGTCTTCAACTTGCGACCCAGGGGGAATCTCGATAAGCTTCTAGGGAAATTTACATTTTTTAAAGCCCTGCTTGCAATAAATAATTTAACAACTGGCTCTCTGTAACATACATCAAAACACTTGCTGTAACATTCAAACTGTAAATCCTTAGAATATGTTGACTCTCTCTTTCTCTGACAAGTATTACACTTGTTTGACAGAAGCTGGTGTTGTTTGATAACTTAAGCCATGATGATTGTGGGCTCAGATCGGAATAAATGTACTGTGTCAAATAACCTATGCAGTATGTCAAACGACATTTAAAAATTTACCCCAAGTCTGATCTCCTTCCAGGGGAACAAACTTGGGGCAAATTCTTAAATGCCGTTTGACATACTGCATAGGTTATTTTATATTTTGTTGAAGACATGCAAAATTACCTGGTCCCTGAAGCTGTCTCTTACAATAGGCGCAACCCTGGTTGTCCTGTCAGCACACCTCAACAACACCAGGCCTAACCGTGTCGCGTGTTGTTAGCCGTGTAGTGCTCACTGGGTGGCTCCATTTTGGTGGGCCTGTTCCTAAGTACATTCAAGTTAAATAGCTTCACATTTCTTGTATCATGGAATTTTTTTTTGTTTTTGCGCTCATCTGCCGATCGGATGCGACTGTGAAGGTTCTAGATACAATCAAATAACAAGTATGTTTGCTCTGTGGCTCGGCACCAAATGACCCGTAAACTCCCCAAGCCTACTCCTTACAGTTTGCTCACTTTCAACGGAATGGTTTGAAGTGCGTAGGTAGACGTATGTTTCTACGAAGATGCCAAGACGGGTTACTCTGTTTTCGTACGTCATCGGATGTGACGACAAAGTACATCTTCCGTTGTCTAAAGAGAGTGGTATCATCGAACTTGACTTGCTGGTCTGGTTGAACAGGACGCATAAGTCATGGTGGTGGACGAATTAAAATGGGCGTATTAATTTTGTTCCGAAACAAACTTATCTGAACGTAGAAATCTCTGCTCTGGATCGGATGTTACCTGTTGACAAATACTACTTTGTGTTCGTTACGTTTCCGGTGCTAGTTAAAATCTATTCATCATGGCCATGCGTCTCGAAGTTATGTCGCACTCTCAAATAACCTGCATCATTTTGCACAGTCTTTCGTGGGTACATTAGTTTACATGCCGAAGACAAAACCTTCAGCCTCTCCTCAGAACTGCTTGTAAAAAGAGAGTTTGTTTGTGGCTTCTGGATTAATTGCGACGCCAGGGCAAAGTTGTGACAAACGGTGTTTATCAAATATGTGGTTATTTGCGTAAAAAGCTTTAAATACACGTTTCATTTTCACTACGCTGATTGACCTTGATATGTGATTGTGTGGGAAAATTAATGTTTCTTTATGATGTCTTTGACACTTGGAAGCAGAGATGGGCACGAGTCGGAAATCCGGAAATCGCGTCCGGATTCTCATCTCCAAGTCCAAATCGGGCCCGAGCCATTTCCAAGCATAGCTTGAGTCAAAACGAGCCAGTGACCATTACGAGTGAAGTCTGAGTCAAATCGTAACTTAAAGCAGATTTCATATCGAGTCTTTCACCTATCCTTTTGAGTCACTTTAAATTTCGTGAAATTTTCGTTGTTTGGTGGTATATCTCGGAATTCGCGAGAGTTATGTAGCAGTTTCAGCCTGAATTATCTACGAATTCGGATGAAATTAGCTCAAAATACCAAAAGAGTTTATCTCTAAAAAATTCAAGTGCAAAGGCGCTAACTGATTTTTTAGGAGCCAGAAAGCGGCACTTCTTCTTACAGATCATCTCTGTGCTTTCCAGTTGCACCACCAATAGGGGTTGACACGAACGCTTTTCTAATGGAACCTGCTCCTTCACAAAAATTAGGCAGAGAGGCGTCAAACGTATCTTTTTATATTGAATTGAGCATATTGAGTCTGCTTGTAAAACGGCGGGTCGAATCAAATCATTCAAATCTCAGAATAAGGCTAAATTATGAGCTTCTGCCTGTGGGGTTAATGATGTGCCATCTCTGCTTGACACCCACGAACACCTGAACACTCTTGGTTCACGAACTGTGTTTTGGAGTTCGTGAACCAACTCAAAAACACAATATGAGCTTCTGTGTGTCATAGAAAGTAATACAAATTCTGTTTAAAATTAATAATTTACTAAGGCTAAGCATAACGCCTTACCTGCAAACTTTCGTTAGGTTTCCAAGTGGTCTACTTGCACTAGGTTTGTTGAAATGCAAGGTGCTGCGCAAGTTTGATTTTCACACTTCTAGGCTTGTGCGACAAGCAGCCAGGTGCTTTCTGTCTTCACGGTGCCTTAGCCAGCGTGGAATTGTGGCAGTGGAATATCGAGACGAACTGATAAGATTATGTCGCGATTGCGATTCGAACGACAACGTTGCATCAATATATTTTGTGAATCTGCAGATAAAAAATGCACGATAAAAAATGTTTAGAATACATGAAACCTAATGCGCTCCGCATGGCTTATCTGTGTTTTTTATCACGTTTCCTGCAAAAACTATAATTTTCTAAATTTATCTGTGAAAACTACATTTTTATGAAAACTACATTTTTTCTGAAACGTTTAAGCTTTTTAGAAACAATGTGCAGCAGATTATAATAAGGAAGAGCATACGTTCTGATTCTTGGATGAAATTCCCAACGCCGCACAACCGTAGATATGACCTTTCAACTCGGCTCGTCGTGGCAAATGGTTTGTGCGGCAACTCGCTCCGCAAATCGCAACTCGCTAAATCGCTGAAGCGTAGAGCATTGAATGTCGCAATACGCGTATGTGCTTGAAGACCAGCCGATGATGGAGATGAGGAGGATTTGTTTAATGCTGAACCGACACCAAGCTGCTTTCAAATTGATGCGAACAGTAGATCGCATCGATTTAGTGTTTCCGCTTTCAAACCACAGGGTTATTCCTTTTCAGAAACAACGGAAAATTTCCACCAACCGTGTTCGACGTTCGTGCACTTAGTCCAGAATTGCCAGCATGCTCCGAAGCCGTCGTGGAGATTGTTCGAACCTGATTCTGAAGGTGAATCAGTGATTTGTTCGCATCGATCCAGTTCGTGATAGATCTACCAGGGCTTTTTTAAGGCGTTTTAGGGACCCGATTCGGGTCCCTAGAATTGAAAATCGGGTCCCTACAATCAGAGAAAATCATCATCGGGTCCCGAGAATCAAAGAAAATCGAGTCCCTATAGTCAGAGAAATCGGGTCCCTACAGGTTCACATCGGTACCTAAACATTAAAAAAAAACCTGGATCTACAGTGTTAAACACTGTAGACCAGGGGTTGGGGTTCTTAACTTTCTCTGGCCATGCACCGCTTCCGCATGTCGACAGAGGAGCATGTATCCCTACAATTTCTTACGACGACATATTTCATCATGACTAATCATAAATATATTTATTCAACAACAGGCATATAATGTTTTTTGAAAACAGTATTCACTTATATATGGAAATAAATAGTGTATAAATATATTTTCCCTTTCTGTTGCTAACCTTAAATGTACCGCTTCAGAGAGGCAAATATATCCCTAGGGGTACATGTACCCCAGGTTGGGAACCTCTGTTCTGGAACGACTGCAAAAGAGCGCAGTAAACCAATCACAGTCCAGTTGATGGCGCAGTTAATCAAAGAACTCGGAAACTTTGGTTGTTTCACGTGTGGCCAGCATTAAATTCAATTCTGCGTGGTAGCTTGCCCCTGTTAGTAAATTGCCGAAAACGAGATAAGGTTAATTTCGTTCGAAATGCCATCGTTTCGCTGCTGGACGACTTGTTCGACAAAACGTCAATGAATAATTCTGTTGCAAAGCATGAAGCAAACGAGGCGTGACGGCGCGGAGCGGTGCGTGACATTTGGAACAAGCCGGTGATGAGTGGCAGCTGGAAAACAACGTGCCCTTTTAAAATTGTAACTCCGTCAACGATGGCATTCGGGATTAGCTGCGATGACTGGTGCCTCTCAGCAGCTGACCGAAAGCATTGATGACGCATTTTGGTGTTATATACGTCAGTTTTAAACTTACGTCAACGTTCACCAAGGACGTTTTTGATATTTGAAAAACAGTAGAAAGATTACGCTACAAGGTTACTTACCATATTTTGTCTTTGGCTGCAAATAACTTTTTCAAATGCCGAAACTGTTATTTTGTTATTAGCAGATAAGCGACTCATTCCTAAATTTAAGTTATATATTTTAATATAGACTCTTGCCCTTGTTTCAGGATAATAAAATTAAAAATATTTTAAAATCATGCATTAAGAAACAGATGTATTGTTTGCCACCAAACAGAGTAACGGTGTGCCTTTTACGTGAAAAACGCCGAAAAGGAACATAAAAAAGTTCGTTGGATGCACCCCACGCGTCATACGTTCAGAAACAGGATTTTGAGATCAGCAAGTAATGATGGCATGACAAAATTTTCGGCTTTTCTCTTTTGGGATTTTAAAGTAGCAAGATATGTGGTGGAAATATTTTGTTGCAATGAGGAAGAAAACCCTTAACTTGAAGATGTGAACCTCTCATTAAAGGTTTTAAGCTGTGACCATGCGAAGTGCGATTGACGAGTTAAGCAAACGGTGCCGCCGAAAGCAGGTGAAAAATAAATAATTTGCAAAATAAAACGTTTCCGTCCCGTGAATCCTTTTACCTGGTGCAGAACCATTCATTGAGTTCAACTCGGATCTGCTTCGCTTTTTCAAATATCACTCCTGAAATGATAAACTTAAAAGAACTGCAGCAGCTTCACAAACGCTTCACAGCGTTGTCCATAGTTGCTGGTCGTTTTATGGTGCTATACGTGCAAAACGACTGAAACGGGAAATCAAAGCACTTGGACTATATAGAAAACGCCGATCTTGATTGGCTGTGTCTCCAGCCGAAATGTTCCTGACAGCCGTACATTGCTCAGCCTAGCAATCGCTTTTTCCCGAAAGCGATTGATTTTCAACTTACAAGTTCAGGTTAATTGACCTCTGATAATTTCATACAATGATAAGTACAGTCTTGCTGACTTTCCACAGTGCTGAATTCCGCAAAAATAATCGTCATATGATGGGGCATCCGACAACAAACTGTAAAATATGACACAACATTCTGTCGTTCGTCTGCTAACACATAATGTTTATAAAGTGTCTTCGGCTTCGCAAGTAACGTTCACAAGCCCTTTAAGTTCTTCATCAGAAAAGTTTATGATGCGTTTCTGTGTGCTTGACACGAAATGAAAAAAAGAAATAATTTTTGCAGGATGGCATTCTGCGAGGGACCTTGTGCCTGAAAAGAAGAACAGCAACATCACGTCGGTCATCGTGTCACCCTCGTTCACCTTCGTACCGGGATCCTGTCAACACTTTCACTTCTCCTTCGACCTCAAGTCCGACTCCTTCATCAAAAGCTTCGTGCTGACGCAAACGAATTCCACGCAAAGGTTGATTCTGACTTCAAAAATGTGCCAGACATACATGGTGAAGAGCGGCGGGCCGAAAAGACCGCCGGCCACACTGCGCCTGGTCATCGCTTCGGACTCCAAGATATGGACCGAGAGAGCAGCAGTCTCGGTGACGTCACAAAGAAGCTGTCCAAGCTTCGGCAATTTTTCGAGCTTGTCGTCGAGCACACGCGCCCCCCACTTCCACACGGTCAAGCGCGGCGAAACGAATCTGTGCTCTCTGGAGATTCATGGACGCAAGATGGTCAAATGCGATTGGCTGAACGTGCGTGACGTCGACAATGCCGATTATGACCGCGTTTCGTCTCATTCGTGCATCCCGATCGGCGTGAAGCATGACCGAGGCCAGACGTGGTTTTTGGCCCTTAAAGCTAAAGATCAGCGTTCGCGAGCGCTGTTGATATCCCCTGTGGTCGAGGGGGGGTCGTCATACGTCCTCTTTTCGTTTTGGTTCATGATAAAATGCAAAGAACCACGCCTCCGGGTATACTTAGTGCCTTATTCGCACAGTTCCGCCACAGCCTGGACATCGCAGCATTTGGTGGCCGAGGTCAAGCAACTGGTAAAGAGATCGAATTGGCAATTTAAGTCGCTGCGGATTCCGGTTCCGTCTAATTACAGCAAGTTTCAGGTGAGCACAGTCAGGTAAAACACAGCTTTTAACTTCACGCACAGTACAGGCGTTTCGCGATGCGACTTTGTCTGACACCGGCTTGTGCTGACGTCGAGGCTGTGATAAAGTGACGCATGGTCGTGTCGCAGAATAAAAGTCACTTGTTTTTTTTATAATTCCCAAGCATTTCACGTTTTTAAATCTTTATTTTTTCAAAAGGTAAGTCTCGATTATTATTCGGTTAATTTAAACAATCGCAAATTTAACGTTAAGTGTAGAGCAAAATATTATCCGACCATCCGGTATACCGAAAATAACTTTTCAGTGTATTGGAATCGTTTTCTTTTGCAATGAACTGTCCAAATTTTGCATGTTTTTTGCAAAGTTAAACAATAACAATTTCTTTAAATTGTACGCTGGTTCACGAAATGTACAAAAATCAAACAGAAACGCTTTTTTGAATTATCTGGACTTTCCCCGTAAATAATTGATGCTGTCACCGATTCGGCCGCTATACATTCGTAGGGCGACAGCCCAGCTTGATGAATGATTGTACGGTTGGTTTTGCAGACGCACAAATCGATCATTTCATTGCTTGGTAAACGCAGTAATGTTTTCAGTTCAGGTAAAGTTGTCTCAACTTACTTAACCTCGGCTTACTGATGCGATTTTTTCTCTCATTTGATTAAAATTGCTAGAGAGGTCTTTTGGCTTGTGAAGAGTTTATTGTTTGATTATTGGATATAAAACTATATGATTAAAAGAACGACTGGGCAAGAAACAAACTGCGCCCCAAGTGTCGACGTTTTTGAAAACGTCTTTTCGTAAGCATTAGGTTTTTCAGAGATTCTCAAAATGTTATATTTTTTTGTAGATACTCTTCCAGATAAATTTCCAGTCACTGAGTAACAGCTACAGAAAGCGTCTCAATCGCTAGTTTTTAATGCAATTTTAGCATTTTATCATAAGTTCCACAGTTACGTGCAACTGGAAAGGCCTGTGCATGTTTTATTGCTTAGGCGACTTAAAATTTAAATTATTTTTTTTAAAGTGCGGTTCGTTGGTGAAAATACTTGAATTTTATAAGAAAAGTTAGTTTTTAATTTATAAAAACAGTATATTCGAAAAAAGGTAGGCCTATTTTTTAATTTCCTGAAACGTGCAAAATACTTCACACTAGTTTTGAACATTTTTGTAAATATTCTAATTATTATCATACATTCAGAAAATGTTCAGGTAAAAAATGATCTGTTGTATCACAGCGAACACACATAATCGAACACCATCTGTTTGCCTTGCTCTTTCAATTCCGTAAAGAAAGACAACATTTCTAAAACGTTGATAAATGTTCGTATAAATTGAAATGATAGATATTATTTGAACGGTTCCCCATCAAATCTATGGCGTCACATCTCCCTGTTCTCTGATTCGATGAAATTGGAAGTTAAATCCCTTTTAAAATCCTGTGTTTGTTATTTAGTGTGTGAAACAATCGTTGATTTCTATTTTTGAGCTGTTTCAATCTAAAATAACTTGCCTTTTTAAATTGCGGTAGATGTAACTTTTGATACATTCTAGAGATTTAAGTTTCGATTTTAATTTTTATGCAAGTAAACCCAAATTGTTTTCCGTTAATCAAATTTCTGAATGTATTTAGTGGCTCGATATCATTCGGAAATACGCAGAACCTTAATTCTGCAGCACAGCTTGTAGAATGCTCTCGTTCAAATGCCCACAGACGCGTTGTGAAATGGCTTGATGACATTGCAGGCTATGCACAAGGTCAATAGGTGACGCGAAGTTACGATAACCTGGATTGGTTTCGAAGAAAGGCTAAAAATCCTTGCGTTTTCCAAAATCAAGACCAAACTTAGCACTTAATTGTCCATCAAGGACTATCTGGACTTCTTTGACTCACGCAGTAAAAGATACGCTCTTGGCGCTGACGAGCACTATACGTTGTATATCATGATTCAACAATAGTAAAGCAGTTTAAAATGTTTCATCAAAATCAAGATGTAAACTGCAAGGAACACCACTGCATTAACCAAACGCTAGCAAACGTGCGTGGAAAATGGTGTTACACCAATCGTACAGGTTGGATTACTGTGTTTTGCCCAAACGTGCTGCAAGTAAAAATTATTTTGTTTATCCGCTAGAAGGAAAGTAAATTCAATACCTTGCATCTGCGAGAAAAACAATCTAGATTGAGTTTACATTTAGGGATTGATTGAGATCGCACGCCTGTGTTCTTTTGACTCATCTGTGTATTAAGATGTTGGTATAGTGTAAAGCCGCAATTAGTTTCAGTCGATGTTTTTTCCCTTGAAAGAAACGCATTGCCTATGTTGAAAGACTTCGTATTTGTCTGATTGCCAGCATTTTGTGGAGTTTGCGTGTGTTCGTGATTTTTGCTGAGCTGTTACGATATTAGCGTTGAAAGTAATCCAATGAGGAGGAAGGACCCCGTCTGATAAACGAAGGAACATAGGAAGCGAATAAAGATTTACAAAGTAGTTCGACCTGGAGGGGAGAAATAAAAATTAGGGTGATGGCCGCACTAGGTTTCCCTCGTAGTTTCTTATGAAAATGATCTGCCTTATCGGTTGACCTTAATATTCGGCAAACACTTTAAATATCTGGCAGAAACTCGCGTTTAGGCTGAGTACCTTTAGATTGCTTTTCAATCGCCGTTCTTTTGCCGCAAAGGTTCTGGTAGAAGGCATTGTGCCCAGCAACGGTACTTGCAAAGGTCATAAATGCTACTCCTTATCTTCTCGCATGCCGGACAAGTTTGCGAGTGAACCTTTGCTGGCCGTGGATGAACTCCTCTTGGAAATTCTGTACGACACCTGTGACCTCAGAGGTGATAAAAAGTTCTGTCGATTGGAGATGTGGTGAAGTTGTGATTGTCAAACGATGAAAAGCTATGAGGGTTTGCCAGCGAAGCATTGGTGTAATGGTTTTCTGAATTTTTAAAGATTCTAGAGTTAGAGCTGAGGGCTAATCGAGCTTAGATAAACACAGCTCATCAGCTGCAAGATCGCCGCATTTTTTCTTGTAAAATTTTTTATTTCTTTATTTGCGCCGAGAGTTCATGTCGTCTGACACTCGAAGAGATCTCGTGCGTGCATTGTTGCATTCTTTTGCTTAACGAAACATTTTTGAAAGTGTCGCTTTGGCATCGGTGCGCTCAACAGCGCCTTGCATTCTTTCACACGTCATGTGAATTTAGCCGATATCTGAGACTGTGTTTAAAGTAAATCACGAAGAAAGCTTCTGATTGGAAACAGTCAGTAATGGATTGAAATGTTTTTTTTCATGCTAATCGAAGGAAAAAACGAACCGGCCAACATTGACTGCCAGTTTGAGACAAAAAATAACCTGGTCACTCTCTGCAACTGGACATCGGCTCATCACCCTTTGCATCGCTACTTCAAAGCCTGGAGTGTAGTGCCATCTCAAGCAATAAACAGTACGTGGAAAAGATGTTGAGTTAACGATATCCTGTGCGAAGGATATTTCAACGACAATTAGCTTTAATTTATGCGTTCGAACTGGTTACCATAATGATATCAGTCAAACCGACATGCGTCATGTATTAGGGAAGCTGAATTGTTGCTGGTTTCATCTCGTATTGGTTAGGTAGTGATGTCTTCGTTTGGTCTTCAGGTGAATGTGGTTCAGCCATTTCTTTATTTGCCGCTGCCCCCACACAACCAACATGCGCTTGTTCAGAAGTGCAGCGTTTTCTGTTTTGATAGCAACCCCAAATTCGTTCCAACTTTGGATCTTTCATTCCTTGTTCGAAAATCCAAAACGTTTTGCCAAATAAGTTCGCGCTTTTACAAAACTGAATATTTAAGTAGGAAATAAATAAACGCTACTTATAGCGTGGGACGTCATCTGGCAATCCCCAGGTGTTGTTGTTTGTGCGTAAGAGAAGAAACGATTTGGGCTTTAAGTGCGACGCGCAGCTGTACCACGTATTTTTCTGAAAATCTCATCAAGAAAAAATTATTCTCTTTTGATAACTGTTGTACAAACCGTTGGAAATTTTTATACAAAAAGAAAACAAAAAAGATAATAATCTAAAACTGGAGTTTCAGAACTTTGAATATCACCCCATATCCCAGCGTTTTTTTTAGCAAATCGCTTCTTTATAATTTAATTGCTTTAGCCCAGTGGCTCTTAACCTTTTCTTACCACGCCTCCCTAAAGTAATTATCCGTTGTTTCAAGCCCCCTGGCTTTGGATAAGTTTTGAAATAAAATCTTTTATTGGTAAATTTATTGATCAAACGTTCCATGTCCTAGAGCGCGTGGGCTCATACTCCCCTGGAAATTTATTGACGCCCCCCTGGGGAGACGTGCCTTCCCGGTTAAGAAAGACTGGTTTAATCTATCCATCCGAAAATAGTCAAGTCCTTACCCGTCGTCCTGCGTGCATGGCAGTGATTGTACTGAACAGTTTTTACTTTGATACAACAAAATGGCGGCTTGCTACGTCTGTGCCCAATATAAGATGAAGTAACTTGTGAAAAGTCCCAGGTCTGCAGCTGGCGCTGAGCACCATGAGTATCAGAAGACAAGGTGTAATAAATCAATTCGGCCGTTACATCTTGTTTTACGCCCCATTTTCTGTTGTTGATTGAGGCTGAATATGGGAGATATGGCTGCTGTAAAAATTCAATGTCCAGTGAATCCTTAGCTTTAAAATCATGACTGCGATCCAAAACTACAAAAAGATAGTGGGCGAATGTAGTGAAACAAAAAAGCTGCCTTGACCCTGCGGGTTAGCGATAACACGAGCGTTTGATAACCATTTCCCACTACTTGAAAACAAATTCTTTCAGCATTAAGCATGTTCTGGAATCTTCACCTTTGTTAAACTGAGTGCTAATAACCTGTACAAATACAAACAAGTTTGCATGCAACTTATCACTGGCGTTGTTTATCTAATGGCACATTTTCAAAATCAGACCAGCCACCTTCATTCACTTATTTCTCACAGCTACTGGTCACGTGATAGAACTGGATATGCAAACAGCTTCAAGCGGCATCAGCCATTTTCGAAGTCCACTCATGGTTGCCCATAGCAACTGTTCCTGTAACATGTCTTTTTGGTACTACATTGGCCTTGGGGTAAGTGAGATGCAAGTGACTATTTAATCCTTAATCTTGCAACATTTTGAAAGTTCAAATGCTTTAAAAAAGGTGCTTAAATTTCAGTCAGTGTTTTAGAGCAAGATTTTTTGCAAAAACTTTGCAAAAAAAACATCTCTTGAATCTGGGTCTTCATACTTTTTAAAACGTGACGTGATTCTCCATTTGTCAGAATTTTTTGCAGAAAGAGGTTTCTGGCGACGTGTTCATTTGTCTCGTAAAGAAGGTTATCAACAAAGAAGCGTCAAAAAAAATAAAACATATTTGATTCAACCAGATTTAAAACTCTTGCACAAACCATTGACACCTTCGCCAAACACAAAAGTGTGTAAAACACAAAACGCAAAAGATGGTCAGTTTAACAAAATAATTTAAAAAATGGAAATGCGGAACTAGATCTAATATGCATTGTTGCTGTTTTCACTGCAGTTCACACTGTCCTTAATCGTTTCGACAGTTTTGACAGGAAGGTGTGTCTGAGAGTGTCTCGTGGGGGTATAGGTCAATTCAGGTGCTTGGTCCTCTGAAAATGTTGGAGGTAGTTTAGATCAAACATGTTCCTATGCTCTCATAGTCACACAAGTTGTCAATAGGGTTGTTTTGAGCTTCTTCAGAGTCTTTTTTCAAAGAAAACCACATTGGCAGGTTTTAACCCCAGTTTTCATGGCCTAACAAAGTGAGAAGGTTCAACAAAAACTGGTTAGGTTCACCTGATCACAGGAAGCTGACGTAAAATGTTTTTTTTTTCGTTGTCACCGACCGGTGCAAAAGCAGTGATTGTTTTGGACTTTTTCTGCTTGGCAGCCGTGAACATTGTCAAAAGTCCATTTGTCAAAAACCGATCCTGGCAATTCGACACTCACGTGAAGAAAACCTCTTGCTTATCAATCACAAGGACCAGCACAAAGAGCAGCATCGTAGCTGTTGCTGCGATCGTCTGTGCTGCAATGCTGCGCTCATGCAATCAAACACGTGATGTCGGTTAGCGCCTGAAACGTCCTGTTTTTTTTATCCATTTTTACTTGAATTATTCGGTTCATGTCGGATGAGGCCGTCTGCGCAGGACTGGTCACGCTTTTAGGCAAGATTTTAGCTCCGGCGTGAGTGTTGGACTGCATGTGTTCAATTTAACAAGTAGCTTCGGGCACGTAATAACTTTGTTTGTAATAAAGGGGACGCAACGTTTTCCTTACGTTTGCGAACGTGCTGTTTGTTTTACATCAAGCAACAAACACTCGCTTGCAGTATTAGAACCTTCAACTTTGAGACTGCGACAACAGCCGTTGTTTATTATGCCAAGCGATTTAACTAATCCTTATGATGGTGGGCACCGCAAGGGAAAGTGACTGTTGAGTTGTCAACCTCCAGTCTGCATCGGTTCATCTCCTGGCTCTGGGAGCCACTAGATGGCAGAACAGTATTTTTTCAGACGCAAGTTTTCTTTCAAGTTTGAGTCGCAGGTTAAAAGTGGACATCCCTAGTTTTCCCAATTCATGCAAATATGAATTGTAAAGGTCATCACTTGGATGGCTCTGAAATTTAGTTTTCGGAAGATCTGAACTTGTACCGCCGACGCAAAGTGATGTTGAGGGTGGAACGAAGGTTGGATTGGGGAGAGCATCGCTGGCGGCGGACTGCTCCTGTCATCCCATTGCGACAGATGGCTGGGCGCCACGATACATGCAGGTTGAGGAAATCCTTTCCTTTCGCCACAATGCGCCGGTTTGGCGTGTTGATTGATTTGAACGAGATACTGAATCAGCGGGTCGTTTCTTCGCCAAACATTGCATTTCCAGCCTGCCTCACGTCTCTCAGCTGAGGCGGTGTAACTAACACTGAGACTTGAACGTGTGCTTGTATTAAAGCGAATATACCTTGGCAAAAGTATCGTGAAAATCATTTACCGTATGAGCTTGATATTTACGAAGAGGTCATTTTGCAAATCTTGCCAGAGCCTGTACCTTCATCTTTGCTTCGGCTTTCTGATACTGATGCAGGGATTTGCCAAAATGTTCTGATTGCCTTTTGGGTTGTCTGCAAAACGTTCTGATGGGTACACAGCGAAGTAAACCATAATTAACTTCTCGTGGGAGAAATATAGTCTGTTGTCGTTTGAAAGCTGCAGAAAAACCATGACGGTTTTATGTTTCGGTTGTATGTTGTGGTTCGCATGATTTGTTCACACTATCCCATCTTTTCGTAAATTGACAAAATAGATAAAGTTGCTTTTGTCAGTGATTTGCAAAGCTTGTTTTCGGTGATGGGCTTCAGAGTTCAAGCAATTAGATGAATGCATGGTGAGGATCATTTGCAGAGTTATTGCATCACGCCATTTTGTTTTACTTTCCTAGAATGCTATAGATTTGCTGGGAAACTTAACTAACTGCAAAGACAGGTAAAACATTTCCGAACAATGCATTTTCTTGCCTATGAAAACTCCCATGCAAGCTCACTTGATAATCCCGCATAGGCTTATTTGATAATTTGTTGCTTCTACTGCGGATTTGGATCGGTGGCGTATATTGCGCAGCAAGGTGGAAGTGGAATACTTGCTCTGAATACGATTCACTTGCTGTAAAGAGTAACCCGGCTTACAGCATAGTGGGTATTTGCAAGTTCGCTATTTTTATCAAAAAGTTTGCTGATCATCAGCAATTGGCAGAACGTTTGGAATGTTTTGCAAGATTTCATACAGTAGATTCGGGGCTATTGTTTCTAAGAAACAGAATTGAAAAACGGAAAGCAAGAAAGACTTGGGTGAGCGCGACTGTGCGGGGTGAGCGCGTTTTTGAACTTCAGACCAAAATTGTTCAGATTTATGACGTTTGTGCGACGGGCACTTGTGACAAACATGGTTTAAAGAAAGAAAAAGAAAGAGTAGATTTGAAATAGAAAATGCTTTTCAGCACTTTTCATCGTTAAGAAAGTATGTTCACCTCAGATGCCTCGGTAAACGTAGTTAGAAGTGACGTCGGTTTTGACGTAAAACTGCTGGTTTTTCAATTTTGAGAGCCGAAGATAAATTCGCATCGCGCTGAACACTGCTTTTTTTGTGGGCGTCGAGCGCAGACGAGAGCCCTTTCGTGGCGGTTCGCCCGACCAAAGGACCTTTTTACCTTCCGGAATGTGTTGTTAGCTCGATGCGCAACCGACAATGCGGGCGAGCCGCCAAGAGCTGCTTTTGTTTTCGTTTCATCACGCTATGACATAAAGGCTGTAGCACATCGTTGCTTGATTGACAGGTAAAATGACGTGAGATGAAAGGAAATGCGTGCGCTTTTAGTAAGCTTCGAACGATCTCGTTACTTGTTCGACCGCGTTGTGGCGTTTCTTATCTGTTCACAGAACGCACGTGTACTTTTTAATTGATAAAATATTTCTTAAGATTGTCGTGTGCATAGAAAGCAGCTTTCCCCACATATCGCTTGCACTGCCGTTCCGCTTCCATTCAAACACAAAATGCTGTCGATGCGTCCACGCTGCTCAAACATCTGGCGTGCTTCCTGACATAGCATTCTGCTTGTCTTGAAACGCGTAAGTCTTACGCGATAAACGTTCTGCAGCAGGGGCGTAACGAGGTTCGACGGCGCCCAGGGCAAGAAGCAAGTTTGGCGGCCCATGTTCGAATTTGACGTCTTTAGGAAGCATATGTACTGTATTGACGAAAGTACTTGTGACATTGTTGGGACTTTTCGGCGCCCTCCGCAGTCATTCGAC
>Ga0210059_1000925_pt1 | contig 41834 bp, 25 predicted proteins | sample Ectturendosymbi2_FD_188042 | JGI IMG/M metagenome (GOLD analysis project Ga0210059, IMG submission 188042) | Ecteinascidia turbinata endosymbiont from Florida, USA - Sample 2 (SPAdes) (version 2) | ecosystem: Host-associated > Tunicates > Ascidians > Unclassified | place: Key West, Florida... | reverse complement strand
AGTGAATATGAGCCTAATGAGATCAACAGACAGACAGGCGTGATGGGATTGGAAGGTGGAATAAATTTGGTTGCTTCATTTTATTGTCGGTGTTGCTAACTGACCGTGTTTTTCATCCAGTGATTTCATTGTTGTTTTTTTGCAAAGCGCAATTCTTCGCTTTTTATCGCATTCACCCTTAACGGATAAGCACCAGGTAGACCCTAGTTCAAGACACTGTTGCTATCCGATCTCACATACTGTCGAGAAGAAAAGTGACGAAAGGTTAAATACATCAAAATTGTACATAGTTCAGACAGTTTCAGAATAATGACAGTACTGAGCGCGAAACGGTTGACACAAAACCTGCTCATTCGGGGAATTATGTACTGTCTTTTTCAACCTTGAATCTCCTACAGTGTTTAGCTTTGAAACATGCTCAACGTTCCTGATTGCATTTAAAACAGGTAGAAGCCTTGATTCAAAATATATTTTATGAACAATCTGTCATAAAATCATAGCACAAGCACCACATCAAAATTTCCTCTACAATGCATCAACCATAGGTATTCTGTTTCAAAAGTGACCAAAATATTGTCACGAGCAGCAGCAACACAACTTCAGATCATGGGCAAGCAAGCTCAAATAGTACACTGTACTACATGTTGTGCAGCATGGCTCTCGCTCGAGAAATATTTTACGTTATGTCATTTTCTTTGAACTGCTCTTAGGTTTCACGAACTTTCTGCTTAGTCCACACTGCGACGCAAATGAATATGTGACGAAAGAAACTGATGTCGAGAAGATGTCGAGACCTCTTGCTCACTATTTCATTAACTCATCCCACAATACCTATCTGGTGGGTGATCAACTGACAAGCCAGAGTTCAAAGCATGCATACGCGAATGCACTGAGAGATGGCTGTCGTTGTGTAGAACGTAAGTCTTCACAGCCTTGTTAGGTATATTATAAGTTCCCCTTGTGAAACACCGCAGTTGCAGTTTTATTGAGATTATTCAAAAGTCCAGAGTTATACTTTTTATTTTTTTGTGACTTAACTTAAAACACTCGTCAGATGTGTACTGTAAAATAAAGAAATAAAAATTGATACGATGCACATTACCATGCAGTGCTCACGATCAAGCTATATTTCTGTTTGTTTCGCCAGTTGACTGCTGGGACGGTCCATCCGGCGAGCCAATCATCCATCACGGTTATACGTTAACGTCAAAAATTTCGTTTCCAGAGGTTATCAATGTTGTTAATGAACACGCATTTGTATGCAATCCGTAAGTTTTTTTCTTTTGTTTGGAGCTGACTAATGCAATTTGTTATGGTACTGATGCGTACACTTTTAACAAGAACGTGTAGAAATGAAAAAGCACTGCAAAGTATATAAACAACAAAGAACAACGTCTGTTATAGCCTGAGTTCCACACGAATCTGCAGTACTTCTGAGAAGTCAATCCAAGTTGCGCCTCAACAAGTGTACTTTGATGCAGGTACCCAGTCATTCTTTCCATTGAAAACCACTGCAGTGTACCTCAGCAGCACCGCATGGCCGAAATTATGAAAGACGTTTTCGGTGAAAAGTTGGAAGTGGCTGCATCTGCCTCGAATCAATTACCTTCGCCTGAACAGCTTAAAGGAAAAATTTTGATAAAGGTGACAACTAGGAACAATATCTATCAGCCTCGTTGACAACTTTGTTGACGAATACGTTTGTGCATGGAGTTCGAACAGTTGGGAAATTGGTCGATCAAGCCAAATACCTAGTTCGATCGATTCCTAATTGAAGATTTTCTTTGGTTGCCTTACTCTTTTACTGATAACCCAAATATCGACTCAAGAGTTTGGCAGGAAATTTAAATTTTTTTGAGATATCTTGAAGCAGAAGTTGTTGTTGTTGAACTGCAATAAAGCTTTCAGTCTTTCTGAGCTGAGGATTCTTCAGATCGAGCTGAAGAAAATCTGTAGATTAAAAAGATCGCATTGGCGCTTCAACAATAAAAGTTTCAATTGGATTGAAGTTTTCTCTTTGAAAAAAATTGTTTATGATTTGATGAAACTTGTGCCCTTTTCAGTAATACTTCAATCGGAGTCGCATCTGCCGTGTTTAAATGTAGGTTTAATTAAACTTAGTAAGGAAATTTCAAGCCGAAGAAGCAGTTGCATTTGCGTGTTACACCGTCTCTCAGTAAACCGGTGCTTTTCACGTTTTTGTCACAATGTGTTAAGTTTTTTCTTTACCGAAACAGTGACACAGTCTGTTTTCAAAGTGCAAGAAGCTGCCAGATAGTTTTGGTTCCACAACCTCCGATGGAGTCGTTAGTGATTACAGTGACGATGAAGCGTTTCGCAACGAAGAAAAAGCTCAATTATTCACGGATTTCGTACACTGCAGGAGAACAGATCCGCTTGGAGATCCAGAAACTAAGGTCAGGACAAAAAGAGGGAAAATTTAAAAATATTGCGGAAATATCATCAACGTTTCACGCATTGGCAAGCTGTGTAGAAAAGATTGATTGAAAATGATATAGCTATTACGTTACATCTGTAGCATCTCCCAAACGTGCGGTTGGATCAACGAGTAGCTGATCGTTGCAATCGAACTTGCAATCAATGGCTAAAACCTCGATCGGCGTCTGGCTGTCTGTTTGCATCAATGTCGCTAGATTGATTGCAGTTTGCAATCTGGCTTATTTATTGGAATATCTGTTGGGAACCAAAACAGAAAAAATGAGCAAATCATCACAGCATATCTCTCTCATCTTGAATAAAATCTTGGTGATGAAAGATTCTGTTGAAAGATTAAAATATTTTGTATCTCTTGCTCAATGAGGAAAAATTTTAAATAGCTATGCATTCGCAACAAGCACAGCATTCTGTTGATTGTAATTTAAGGACCACTCTGCTTTATGCTATGCAACTTAAAGCTGATTTGCTTTTGCTTGTGACTTCACGCCTGTTGTTGGGTGGAAAGCATCACGTTAGCTACCACCCAACTTTTGATGAAGCACATCTTAAAAGCAAACTATATTTCCATAGCGCCGAAGTGCTAGTGCTCGAGGTCGAATGTCTCGAACGCCATGCAAGTCTGAGTCAAATGCAAATTGTTCAGCAAAGGTGGGTGTATCCAGTGGCTTTTGTTTTCGCAAACACAACATTAACGGCAGTGCATCATAATACCAATTATGCCCGCGTCGATGACAGGATTATGGAATGGTTTCACCGTTTAGATTCTAAACGTTGTGGTACAGACTGATTTGTTCACACTGCAGTGACCGCCTATTGTTAAAAGCGTGTTTGCGGTTTAAATTTTTTTATTTAAGCTGCAAATCCAAGCAAAGAAGATCTGTAAGGAGACGGCCTGGCTAGCATAAATCCATCCCTTCAATAAAAATTTAAGTTTGTTGAGGAAATACAAATATGAAAGTTTGGTCCCATAATCAATAGTTTTTTAGAATTGTAGAACAACCTTCTGCTCTTCTGGCCGACCGTCGTTTTTCATAGCGTCTGAACGAATTCCTCGTTGTCTATTCGGAACCCTTACCACAAAATTTAAACTTTTTGAAAGCAAGTGCATCAAAACTTTTCTCTCGGAAATCAGTGCAGGGTCACACTGTTCCTTGCTGCGTTGCCAACACACAGCTGCTTGGAACCTCCAAACAGTTACTCAACCAGAAAATTCTCCAACTGAAATATATAGAAAATCTTGAAGTGAGCGAAGTGATCAAATTCATGTACGAATGTACTAACTCTCAGCTACCGGCTACATTTAACAATTATTTTAAACTCATTACAGCTGTTCATCCGTAAAGCAAGACAAACAAAAACCCGACAATGTGCTTTACCAACAGCACGTTCAAACTCAGGCGCGCTGAAATGATATAAAAGATGCAGTCCAATAGAATTCCGGTCAAAAATTCCTTTAGAAATGACAAATAAACCGTGTTTGGCACTTTTTTCAGCGGAATATAAAAATATGGATTACTCGGCTATTAGAAACATATTTTGTGTTCTTTTTATTGGTGTACGTAAACCTGGTGCATTGATTTAACGCTATTACAATGGAAATAATCGAATCATGAAGTATCGCTGTTATGTCTTACTCAGTTTGGTTTCTGGTGCGTGCATCAGACCCTTGTATGTAGTACTGGAATGCCTTTGGTCTACGAGCGCAAGCAAATTATATGCGCCTAATAAACTGCAAACGAATTTCCGTTCCCATGCACGACCCGTGCCATCGACTGAGAATTATTTTCCAAAACACATGTTTGGACGCCTTGTTCTCAACCTGCTTAAATTCCGTGACACCATTACAATGCTGCACTAGTTTATAATTTTTGTTGCATTTCCTCTCTAGCTTTCACGAATATTTTAAATGCTCTCGTAGAAAAAAGCAAATGTTCAATGTGACAACGTTAAATCATTTTCTTCTGGTGGCTTCACTTTGCCTGCATCGCATTTTGATTCAATAAACCATATAACCGCATTTCGCATACTAAACTTTATACTCAGAGCTAAGGATTTTACTTACTGCTATAAACTGTTCCCTTTACACTAAAAGTAGCTTCGTCCTTGGGAGGTCTGCAGCCTAAATGCCCCTGGTTCTTCGCAGCCTCTCAAACCCCTTGCATTTTTATAAATCGGTGTACTTGCATAGTCATCGCAGCACTACATTATAATAATCGTGATGGTGTCATTCATTCGTATACCCTTTATGCTTGTGTTTCATCAAAGTAAATGTACTAGCGCCATCGAACGTATACTTTTCTACCACCCCCACGTATATCCTCGTGTTCATTCATGCATTTGTGTGTTCCTAGTTATTGCGATGTATGCTCTAAGTCTCGTGCATTGCGTGTGGGAGTGAAGACATTATACACAATAAATTATAACTACTGGGCTGAAGTGTGTAGCCACTTCGGGTCGATGAAGTGAGCATTTTTTTACTTCTATCGTGTTCTTTCGACTGCCTTATCAGCGTATCACTGCAGAGAGGGGCTATGGTTTCTCTGGCAAATGATGCTGCCTTTCTTGTCACGTTTTCAGAGTCAATGCCTGTCAACAGAAGGCCTTGAAACCTGCAAAAAGTCATCGTCTCCATGTCGTCACACAACGTCCAGTGATGCGATGATGACGTTCATGCGAGCGATGTCGCTCAAGATCAGGCAGAGCAAGCGCTTCAGCTATCCGAGGAGAGTGAGTTCGCTTACTCGTTACTAGTAACGATGAATGGGTTGGGATCTTTCACTAAATGCAGGTTTCAAAACCTATTGTTGAGTGGTATCAGCTTGCTTTCAAAATGTGATAAGCTTCGCCATATTCACAATAACGCGTTTATGCGCAACAAAATTACAAACAGAAAAATATTAGGGCTAAAAATTATTAATACTGAGCTTTATTGGCTTTATCAATACCTGATGTTGAAAAGTCAACAACACTATAACGTAAAAGCATAAAAACAATATCGCCACTAAAAGCAAGTGCATGTAAAATGACCCACGAAACCAGGGCTGGGGAGTCTGGGCATTCTAACCATTTTGTGACGCCTAGGCTGGGGCGTCCCATGTGCAAGCACTTGCTCAGTAGTGATGAAATCGCAACAATTAGGCGAAAAAGATAATGGGCAGTGGCGTAACTAAGAGGTTTGATCCAGGGGGGAAACTTAACTGAAAGGAGCCACTGGCTGCTGTAAGGGGTCCACTGGTCAACACTCAGGAAAAACTTGAGAAATGATGGTTAATCCTGATGTGGATGGCTATACTAATTCTGGAACACTAAATCAATGGAATTACTGCGAAAAGCGCAAAAAAACAACAACATACTGAAAACCAAAAGAATATTGAAACCGAAATATAAGCTAAGTGGGGGGGCGGTTTTTACATTTAGCTTGCCAGGGGGAGCGATTCGCCCCTCTGCCCCGTCAATTACGCCACTGGTGATGGGTGGCTGATAGAGTATTTATACCAATAGAAAAGATCGTTTCACGTCCGCAGCGGATCTCATCGACAGCTTTTCGCAGCCAGTGACCCTGAACGCCCCTGTCATTGTATAGGTTGACCCTGAACGCCCCTGTCATTGTATAGGTTTACTTCATGTTTACCTTCAATAACCTATGTGGCTTCAGAGAGCATCGTGGAAGGCAACAAAAGGCCTGATATTTCAAGCTGGTTCTTTGGCAACATGTTTGGCTCGTATAAGCAACAGCTCATTTAGAGCGGCTGCAAACAACCGCACGCTTTCTAATGGTTTGTGAAAACTTGCACGTAGCTTTGCCGGCAATGACGACACGGCATGAAATGTTTTCCGGACTTTTGCTAAACGAAAGTCAAACAACTACAGTAGATTCTTCGTCAATGACATCAACCCATGCTTCAGAGAAAATTTTATTTCCTTGCTTTGAGATCCTTTTCAATAAACGTGTCGGTCACTTGCAACGACAAATTCAATGATCTCCACGATATCGTTACCCCCCTCCTGATGATGGCACTTGCGGAACACTGATGCAGCTGATATGCGAAAGAAACGAATGGATTAGGGAAGCTCACGCGCTAGCTTCGTAAGTTACTAAAACAGGTTTTTTATTTTTATGTTTCATAAATCACAATTGACTGAGATTTGAAAACAATACTGTCACATGCACTAAAAACTACATCGCCATTAGACATCCCTGATATTTGCACGACGGAAAAAGGTAGCGGTGATGTTGTATAAAAGTGGTCTTCTTATTGTAAGTGGCGAATTTAACGGTTACTCACCAGCCTTGGTTCCTATCCATACTGACCTTGCCTATTTTCGTTGCTGACCTGTCTGACCAGATATACAGTGTAGGTTGTATCAATACAAAGTACAGCATGTCTTCTAATATTTCATATATGCATCAAATTTGCAATATTCGCGACTTCAAAGGCATTTTATACATCTCACTATAGCAAAATCACAGATTACATTCTTAAAATTAATTCTTCCCCGAGTGGCTGCTACGGTTGAATATACCAAATGAGTGGAGCCTTTTTTGAAGCAAAACTAATCTCTGTTGTTTTTTTACACGTTTCAGTTGTGGTAAACACCTCTCTGTTGTGGAGTTGGTGAACATTATTGTTAAAAATATTCTAAAGGCAATGTCAAGATTTGGAACAGCACTCAACATCCCGTGTATATTCTTGACACTTTCTTGACACAACATCCCGTATATATTCTTGGCAAGGTAAAACCATGGGCGTTTCGCTCTAGGCTGGCAACCTATACAACTTTTCATCGCTGCAGACATGTATTTACAATTTTGCAGGAAACATGTGATATAGTGTTAATGGTCTTATTGCCCAACGGAGGTTGGAGTGCACTGTGTCAACGGTGACGTTTTGTGGTACACCTGCAAGGACAATTTTAGGATGCACCATGATCCAAGAAACAGGACATTGTGATAAATTTTTACTAGTTACACCAATTCTGTTACAGATCATCACGCGTTTTACTTCATTTTTTAAACTTTTATGTTGTGGTGCCCTAAGGACGTATTAAATCTGGTTTCAGTTGATTCACCACTGTATGCAGAGACCCATAAATAGCTACTAGCCTGGGACATGTTTTTCACAGAAACACAAAGACGGAATAATTTGGGAAAGACGACTGTCATCATGAGCCTATGCTTTTTGAAGTCCATGCAAAGACAATCTAAGATTTCAAAGTGATGCTGATGCTTTCAATCAATTTATGTTTTTCGAGCACGCGGCTCGAAACGTGCTCCGGTTTTTCAAATTAGTTACAGAAGATTTTCTCTTATAGAAAAGGAAATTATTTTTGAAAGAGCAGATGCTAAGCCACCGCAATTTTATTTTTAGAAGCAATGTAGTTGCAGGTATCCAAGACGTTTCGTTAAAAATGCTAAAATTCATGGAGTAATGGTTACTGCAACGAAAAAATAGATCGCATACACTTTTATTCTGATTGAAAACGTTTTCGAATTAGTCTTTTGTTGTCAATTCGTGTCACAAAAATTACTTTTCAAATCTTAGGTGGCATAGCTGCGTTGTGGGATGCTTTTTTGATCATGTAAAAATCCAGCACTCTAAAGTTTTAGACAAACCAAAATGAGCAATACAGGAAAGTGTATATCCAAAATCGTATCTTGAATAAGATTGCGAATGTATAGGCAAAAAACTTAAACTTATTTTGGCAGAAGGGGAGGTGGGAACTATACACTTTAACGGCCCAGCAGCTTTGTCACAAAACTTCAATTGAAGTAGAATCGGAAAAAGCAAAAGTTCTTGAAAATCTATTTGCGATAATTATTCGCAACGCTATGTGCCATGGTGCCCTGCATTACTGTTGGAAGATACTAAAAGATCCTAAACATCCTTGTTTTGATATAATCTTCGTTTTGCATTCTTCCTAAAAATTCTTTTTGCCTACTTCCAGAATGGGATAACAAAAAATGAATTCATTGGAACTTACAGTGATTTGCACTTGGTTTGTTGACCCGCATTTAACCTCGTTTGCCTTACAACTGCCAGGCCTAAAACTATATCAAAGCTCTACCAGCTTCTAACAAGCATATCGAAATTTTGAATTTATATTTTGCATCACTTAGAGTTGCTACCGAACATCCTGTATCTTGGACGTACGTTCTTCTTGTTGCTTGATTGCTTTCTGCTTGTTGCTTGATGCAGTTCAATCTTTCAATTCGCACCAGCTCAGCAATTTTTGTGGGCAACAGCGTGCTCATCAAACCTTCTTCGTCGTTTAAACGCACTGCTTTAATTGGCCATAAATTGCGCTGATTATGTTCGCAGAGATTGTCGAGAGAGAGCAGTCCAAGCGAGAGCAGCTCCTCCGAAGGTAAAGAGCGTGACGTGGTGACAACTTGACTGTGAGCACTACATACCTTGCGGTGTGATTTACTTTAAGGTGTGGTTAGTATAAGGGTTTTTTGATTATGATTACCAACGAGAGATTTTTGTCTACCTTTTCAGAAACTCAAGCAGGAAGACCGCGGTTTCTGTCTCGTCAGTTGTCTGACCTCGTAATATACACGCGCTCAATTGAGTTTCCAGGTTTCGATTCCATTCGAAAAAGTAAGTTCTAGTAAGTTCGACTGGCATGCATTCGAAAGACAAAAATGCTTAGGGGCCAAGCTATTTTATACTGCATACCGAATAAATAGTATCAAAACCAAAACCAGCAATATTTTTGCCTTGGAAGAAACTTATAATGTTTGAAGTTTGCAACTTCCTTAACTAACCTTTGTCATCTTTTACCTCACAATGTATAGCTAATGTAAAATTTTTCCTCCAATATTTTGCCCGGTGTGCCAGTAAACAATCTTCGTGGCACTTGCATAAAATAATTTATTCGACACAGAATCGTGAATTACCATAACACTCAACATCGGATATTTTAGGCGCTTGATAAGTATATAGTGTACTGGCAAACGAGAATACGTTGATTAATGTAATGTCCCAAAGAGCCTTTTTTATTTGCGTATAAACATCCGCATTTTACGATGGTTTGCAGGTTTCACGATCTCAATTTATTTCTTTCCTGCTTTACCCCTATTGAGACATAAGTCAGCTACGTAAAAAAAGCAGATGCAGCTTGCTGCCTCTCAAGAAAAACAGATTATCTTCAAACTACCCCCTGCGAAAACCCAACTCGATATACGTCAGTGCTAACAAAGTTTCAACTTACCATCGCAAAATTCAAACACTAATAGTCACAAATTCAAAATCTTTTGCACATTTAAATGCAGACGCTTAGACATACCCATACAATATGTAACGCCCCCAAATCAGTTTTAGTACACACATACTTTGTCAAAATTCAGGACACAAAATTTTGGCAATGGTTTTTATCTCGTTTATCTCGTATTCAACCGTTACTGAAAACTAGCTACTGCAATTTTTTAAACAAAAAAAACTAATTTGCAGCAGCAAGTCCAATGCTATATCTAAGATCTAAAGTTATTCCACCAAAAAAATCATTTTTTCAGAAAAAAAAATCATTTTTTAATTTGATGTACGGGAAAACCATAATACCATTTGCATTATAGTTAGAGGCAATCAGCACAGTAGCAACGCATTCTGTTCGAATTTGTAACAAACGTGCGCGCGCAGAACTTGCGATCGATAGCACTGCCTCAACAACGCAGCATTCCTGAAGACGTCTGCAACTGCCTGTTATGCAGTACGCGTGAGATACTGAAAATTGAGCCGCAACGTTTGTTAAGAATTTCCACCCACAAATAGCTTCTAACTACCTAATATAACCTAGAATTTCGATGTCTGAAAACACTAACTGTTGCTCATTAGCTCAGAGAGAAAGCGTTGCGTTTTAACCGAACTCGTGCCGATTTGTTTCGCTAGTGTATGGTTACGACGCTTTGACTTTTGTTAGTCCGTCTTCCAAATATTAGGCTTGAAATATGTTGTTAGCGTTTTGCCAGTTAGTATCTTCCTTATCTGTCTGTTAAAGCAGAAGAGGTTACATGCCATGAACATTAGAATCGATCTGTGGGTTCAAGCGACAAGCAGGCTTGTAGCCACGGGGGCATTCGGTGGCAGTGCCAGTGCCACCCCATATTTTTTGCTATAACCCCCAAATTTTGTTGTGCCCATAAAAATGTGTTTCAATCGCATAATAAAAATAAGCATTTCCCCCCTAAAATTCACTCTTCAGTTTGTCCCTCCAAACTTAAAACCTGCCTACAAACCTGGTGACAAGTGTAAAGTTTTGGTTGCATGAAACGCATGCTTATACGTTGCTTTCATGTAAACTTGCACATTGCACCAAGGTTTTTTAAGGTGTTTTAGGGACCCGATTCGGGTCTCTAGATTGAAAATCAGGTCCCTAGAATCAGAGAAGTCGGTCTCTGCAGGTCCATACGGGGTACCTAACATTTTCCTTAAAAAAAACTGATTGTACTGTACAAGCTGTAGGCAGCTCAGTTCTTGTTCAAGCAACAAAAGACCACAACGATTTTGTGGTTTTGATGCAGGTGGATTCGACGTGTGGTCGTTCAGCGAAACTAAAGCCCAGGGCCTGATTGCTGCAAATCCTGTTGGTATGGTTAAAGCAAACAGAGAGCAACTGAGCAGAATTTATCCATCCTCTTTACGCGTCAGGTCCAGTAACTTCAATCCAGTCTATTTTTGGAATGCAGGTTGCCAGCTAGGTGAGTTTTGCGCAAATGTTTATGTCCGACCTCTAAAGAACAGGTTTGATTGATTATATACTACCTTAGATCTACTGAAACACGAATGCTGTGTGGGGTTGCCAATTTGCTTTCGCTATGAGTAATTTAATCATCACACGCGGTAAGTTGGTATTGGGCAATGCTCGAACCAGCTGCACAGCCCATATTCATCAAGCTTTTTTACACTACTGCAGGTTTTTTAAGGTGTTTTTTGGGACCCGATTCGGGTCCCGAGAATTGAAAATCTGGTCCCTAGAATCAGAGAAAATCATAATCGGGTCCCTAGAATCAGAGTAAATCGGGTCCCTAGAATCAGAGAAATCGGGTTCCTACAGGTCCATACCGGGCACCTATCATTTTCCTAAAAAAATGCACTACTGTGTTAAGAAATTAGTCTCCACAAAGGTCACGCAGTGGAATCAACTAGCAAATCTTTTTATTATTGTATTGCGCATTAGGAGAGTCATTCTTCCCTGACCATACCACTACGTTCTTAGCCCAGAAGGCTAATGGGCAGGCCTATTTCCTGTTTCATTTTCTGGCATCAAAATTGCCTAGCAGGATAGTGTTGGCATCAAACGTGCCCAGCATCAAAGCGTGTGCTGAGTCATTCAGTTCACTTTCAACCAGAGCAGTGTTTTGTCCTATCAGTTTTTTTGCAAAACACGTGGTTTTCTACGTCCATACAGCAAACTAGCGCTTGAGCACAATCTTTGCTGCGAGAACTTAAATCATCTGCATCGTTTCGTTGGACATGCATCTTGTGATCGTTGTAATTCATATCGAACGCACTTGCAGCCAAGATTATTTAATAATTAATTACAGTATCTACGCTTGTTATACCGTGCAACGTTTATAACCAATTATTATTCTTTCTGTAAACCAACGGCACGAGTGATGAAAAAGAAACTTCAATATAAATATTTTGTTGTAGTTTCACCGAGTAAGCTAAATTAAGTTATACAGTAGTAATGTTGCCGAGTTCAAAGTGTGTAAAAAGCGCCGCAAAGGTTCCATAAAATTTTTTGACCCGTAAAGGTTCCATAAAATATTCTGGTGGATGTTTATTTCGATGCCGACTTTCAGAGCATCCTAAAAAATTATGCATATGTTTGTTGTTGGATAATTTCATCCCAGAAATAGATGCACTTCAGCGAAAGAAGCGTTGAGGCGAAGATAATGAGTCAAGTTTAGAGCAAATTATTCGTCTACTTGGTTGTCATTGTTTACAGCAAGCCTATTTGCAGCTCAAAGCGTGCTTTGAAACCCCACACGTTTTGCTCAGTTGATCCAAACCTCGAGCTCGTTATGACATGTTCCTTCTTCATGACGTCATGGAATTTTGCGGGCGGTTGACTGTGACTGAATTGTTCGATGCATTGCGATTGTGACGAAGTGAAACGTTACCGCGAAAGCTATAGTTTTTATTTCACTGAATGTAACAGAACGTTGATCTTTCGCCACTGACATCTTGACGTTGTCTAATCGGCCACTTTTCGACGAGCTGTAAAAACCAGGAAAAAATCAGAAATGCAGAAAAGCGCCAGACACGCGCTAAGCGTTATTCCTCTCTAACGTTTGGAGAGGTGAGAATTGACACTTCAAAAACTTAGGTGCAGCGTCATTTCTGAAGTGCGCCACTTTTTGAGAGGTCAACAGAAGAGTGCGAAACCGAGATTGAGGTAATTTTTGATCTTACAAATTTCAGCCATAATGGGGTATGTTTCCTACAACATGCACAATTCAGTATTTTGTTTTTGCAGTCACTACCGGATTGCTCAGACCACATTCCTAAAGTGGAAAAGCGTAATGACTCACAACATTTGTTTTGCACAATGCAGATTTCTGTTTCTTGCGGTACCCACATATTTTTTGGTTCACCGTACGTAGTTGCCGGATTCATAGGTTGCTGACTTTTCTGTTTGAATGTGGTTCAACGTGTTGTATTCACCTACGTCCGGTACGCCACCTACTGGCAAAAGAGTATTGTACTGATATCGGGCTGGTATCTCCACTCTTTGTCGTTTGCTTTTGATGGAGCGCTCATCAAGGCAGCTTTCGTCAATTTGGATTCTGGCAACTTTACCGGAGCTATGCTTTGGCACGCCGCCAGGATCGCGCACAACAAATAACAGCGACGCGTCAACGTATCCACTATCAACCTTTCTTCCAAGGTGTTCATGTGCGTCAGACATCTCTCCTTCGTGAGATTCTTCCTTGACTTCGCTTTTTTCGGTCAATGCGTCGATGCAGTGATTTGCGCCACGAACCTCATGCTGCATATCCTCTTCCATATCCCTTCTTTGATCAGTTTCATTTGATATTTCAACGGCTGGTTGGGCTTTGGTGTCCACCGTGACCCGTTGTTGAGCACTGTTCAAAGTAGAGGTAGTATTTTTGAGTGGAGGGCACTCAACATAGGGCGGTTCTATAAAGGATGTGCTCATGCTGCAAGGTGTGTGCATAAAACCGTTTGCATACACCTCTTCACTTTTTTGAAATGCAATGTCCGATTGGGGTTCTTTGGCATTGTCTTTCGATGGTACGGTGACATTTGGTGCAGAGCTAGATTTGTTATTTGTCCCCGCGTTAATTTTTGTACTTGATAAAGAATTAGAGCTTGGCTTTTCGGAGTTTAACGCTGAAACGTTTTCGTCGACGTCCTTTTCTTCCTGTTTGTTTTGCTCTGGCGCAAATGCTTTTGATGTACTGTATTGGCGCACTGTAGGTACTGATGGTGCACCATTGCTCTCTAATGATGCCTTGTCGTCCTGGCTTGTTGCTGGTTTTGCTTCGCATGCTCTTCCTTTCGTAGATGCAGTAGACGGATACTCACCGCCAGCACACGGAGATTCTACAAAAAATATGTGAACTTTCTTGTAGCCTTACTTCATGCCAGTTTAGTTTCTAGCTTGACAGTGTTAACTATCATGTTGAAAGTAGGTGGTTATTTACAGCAGTAAAATATGTTCGGAAAATGTTGTTTTCGAGTTGTTCATGAAATAAACTAAAACCACTCACCAACAGCACAGGCAGTTGTCAATCTATTATCCGCTTGGGCTGATTTTCCTTCGGTGCCAACGTTTGTATGAAAAAATAGCTTGGACCTGCTCAAAAATACAATGTCGGCGTTTTGATCGGCGAATGCGTCACTTGGAAATATCCCGCAGAATTCGATCGACGCTTTATGGAAAAATTTGCAAAAGCATCTTTGCGCTGTAAAAGTAGGAACGACACAAGAAAAAGTTTCCGAGCGCATCTCTCCTGGCAGTCGTCCACATCCGCAGTCATGACCTCGCAGGGTTGCGTGATTATTGATTTATACAGTCTGAAAACAGCTGCTCTACTATCAAGTCACGAATTTAATGGTCTTCGCTACTTCAACTCACGAACATTGTTCGTGCTGGTGTTTTATCTTTCACGTTTTGGGCGCAAGCGGATGATCGGACGTGCTTGTAATGCAAACGAAGCGAAAATTCTCAGCAGCTCACTGCTTCCTTTGGTGAACTCACTTGCCGTTTGGTGAGAAGCTGCAACGTTAAAAACTGTGAAAAGCTCCTATCCTATTCTCTGAATTCGTCATTTCGATTTGGTTCTAAATTTACCGTATAGTTTTTAAACACACGGAGTTTTCATTCTGGGGCACCTTCACGCACAAGTTACACGAAACAAAAATCTGAAAAATATGGGATTACATATGAATTACATACGGATGGTGGTTGCTCACCACCATAAAAACGGTTGGGGAGCACTTAATTACGAAATTGGGATGTTTTCCTCCTGATAAATTAAAATTGACGTGATGTTGAAGTGCTTTGGTGACATACAGGTGAGATTTCTGAAACGTGCCAACTCTGCCATTTACTAAGCAAAATTTCTGGTGATGCGACAGAAGACTGTGAAGGTTGCATTTTCGTAATTGTCGAAACCCAATGCTTTCTGTGTTCCAGCGCGTAGTAGTAACTCTGTTGCTACTTTGCCGCAAAAATTTTCGAAGTTTGCTCGAAGCTGATATCGACGCAAAGCCTGGTCTGCCAATTCGCTCGTTAAATTCAGATTGAGGGAAGGCGGCGAAGTGATGGCTGACTAACTGTGGTCTGTTAGATATGTGGCATAAACGCAAAGCCATTAATCCTTCTCGAACGTTTCATGTGCTAAAATGTGAAAGGAAACCCTGTAGAGATGAACGTTTTAAGTTTTACTCTCTCGAAGAAATGGTCTGGCCTTTACACTTTATTCTTTTTCGTTTGTTAAATGACCATGTAGATTTGACGTTAATTTTTTTTGTTGCTCATTATGTTTTGTGCTTTGTTGTACGTAGGTACTTCCTACGGTTATATTTTCAGGTCTTGAATAAAAAACCTCAATACAGACGATTAAAGCAAGGGTTTTGTTCGCTATTTACTATTCAGAAAAAACGTTTGAACTGAAAAAACGTTTGAACTACGTAATTATGTTTTTAGTGATAAAGCTTAGGCTTACATTATTTTTGACAAGCGACACTTTACTGCAGAAAACCCGGAAGCTTGCTTAATAAAATGTATTCAAACCTTTTTAAAACAACACATGCGCTCCCAAAAATCCGTGAGGAAGTTTGACGCATTTTTCATATATTTACAGTGTTGTTTTTGAATAACTAGGTCAGTTTTGAGGAGGTTCTTGCATTGCGTTGTTCAGCGATGTTATTTGAACTTCCACGGAAGTTTATCCACTTCGCGATACCTTCTAGCAACCATAAAGGGCATTGCGAGCAGATTTAAAGTCCAACATCAGGTTTGCGTAAACTATAAGTTATTTTTTAGCAAACGTCAGTACATTTAAACTTAAACATTTCTCCTCGTTTGGCAACACCGATGCATGGCTTCCATTTCGACTTTGTACGAAAACCGGGTCAATTAACAAATCGACGATGATATTTGACCGAAAATTTGCCAGAAAAAGTAATCCCTTTTCTCCGGCAGCGACAGTCAACCGTCCAAGAAAATCAACTCTCCAAAACGACTTTTGCAAAAAATCTCACTACATGCTATGTTAATGTTAATAAAGAATTAATGTCTGGCAGCAGCTAATCTCACAGTGGATTTTACACATTTGTACAATTTTTTCCAAATCATTATTCCGACCAAAACCAATGTGACAGGGGACAGGGCCAAGATTTTGCTAGATTGCAAACATTTTAATTTTTTGTGGCAAGTCGCATGTCCTACGACAACTTGACTAAACTTATTTTTCAATAAAGATTTGAATCTACAGCCAGTGTTCTTTTCGCAACATCTACGGCGAAGACACGTTCTTTTTATTCATCAGCCCCTCAAAAGGCTCAGATAACGAGCAGTTGCAAAACGTGACAAAGCTTTACTTTCAGGGCTGTTTTAGCATCGATCTGATAGTCGGGCATTTCCCAGATGTTTTACTTCGATGGCAACTTGTCTAACTCGCTTTACGAAGTGATGCGTCGGGATTCCCGATCAGTTAAATCTCAATCAGTGCACGTATCAGATTTGATTACACTGGCTTTATCCTCTTGGCACTTTGAACAATCTCCCATGCTTATGTACATATGAAAGCAGTGATCCGCGCAGAAACATTTCAAAAGTTCAAAACAAGCAATGGAAAAAGAAGCATCTCATTACCAACAAACTGCTTGCTTGCAATTAGAACAATTTCACTGAATTTTTTCACTGCGTCGTTCCAAATGTTAAAAAGAGCCCAGAACGATAGAATCAACCGAACCTCCTGAGATCAACCAGGTTCGGTTGATTCCATCCTCCTCGGCTCTTTCTAAGCACCTTGTCAAAATTTTTACAAACAAAAGACATTCTGTACTCTATCATTACCTTTTACCTTTTAAAATTAATTGCATTGTGAATGTTAATGAAACAGATGAATAGACAGGTCACAACAGTGACTGCCAAGCCGGCAGCACCACCAAGCAGCACGTTGAGTATTTTGTCAATTTTCCTGTCCATTCCGTTGTTGAGTTGAACGAAGTAGCTATTGAGTGTACAAGCACTTTCCCGTTCCTTTCGCAGTCGTTTATTTTCATCATTTACTCGGTCCAGTTTACACTTGTCCTGCACTTCTTTTATTACTTTTTGCAATTGATTTATAGTCCCATTGTTTGCAATCCTGCTATCCGAACCCTTGCAGCATCTGACATCGAAAATGGCGACCAACGGGTTTTTATTACCTGCAGAAGTATTGAGACATTGTGTGCAATGACTGCAAAATCAACATGAAGACTTACGACAAATTGCCTCAAAAATGTCTATTAGTTAGCACTTTTCATCTTTTTCACAAGTTTTTGTTAAGATATGCCACACGAACTTTGGGACAAGGTGTAGAATCCAAACTTGACAATGGCTATGTTTCAAGTTTGTTTATCCAAGCAGACACGGTTTTCTTTGGGGGAACAATCACTTCAGATACTTGCTTACGTTTGGCAAGGACTTCAGCTTAAAATAAAGGTGGTCAGACTTAATTAAATAACTCAAAACAACAGTTGAGTCAGTCGGAAACTAGATCCTTGCTTTGATTGGATTTTTAAGTAAAGGTGTGCATTAGTAAATTATTTTAACGTTCGTTTTATTAGGTAACAAAATCCTAAAATAATGCATTGCTTTATGTTCAAGGCTTTTCAGTTACAAAAACAGAAGCTCGAACTTTTCGTTTGTTTGATATTTCATTGTGTGAAGCTTGCACATAGGGAGGCTTTTCTTGCTCGTTTTGGATTGTTATTAAGAGACCCTTAGCTTCTAAAATCTAAGACTATGCAGACCCGGCAAAAGCAATTCTATTGTTGCCTACGTTGATTTTATACTTCGATGTAAAGTGACCTTTCGTTTTTAAGACGAAATATTTTCATGATTTACAAAATCTTATTGGTTTTGCAAATCTTGTTTTCCCTTTTCTGGTTTGTGATAAACGTGACATACAAATAAAAAAGAAAATTTTATGTTCAGTTAAACCGTTGCCCAAGTGCGTTGACCATTTTTTGCAACAAAAATCCCAAGATTATACATCTCCCTGAAACAACAGTTGCCACTATGAAGAAAAGCGTTTGGCACATCTTCTGCTTATATCAACGGTTGAATCTTTCCTGTTCCTTGGCCCAATGAATGGAAGAGCTAAATATTTTTCATCAAAATTTGCCGCTATTTTAAGAACGTTTTCTATGAAAATGAGCTTAGAAAGCAAACATATTTGACATCTATGGATTGCTCAAGAGCCGTTTATATCGTTTACAATCAGACCCACAAATAACTTGGCGCTTTGTCGAACCTTCTGTTGCAATCTGGTTCAGCTTATGGGCGTTTTCGCACGTTAGCCGTCTGCGTATACTTTGAAGCAAACTATTCCGAATCTTCAGATGGGCACAATGCTGCAACGAATTTGTTTGAAAGCAGTGATGATACAGAAACTTATTATGGCATGGTGCTATTCATAACACAGTTTTTCCGACTTTTGGATCGCTTTTCAAAGTACAGGGAAGGAAATGCTCCAGCACTGTCGTACTGTATTCTTTGTGCCTTGCTGGTGCTACAGCCCTGTTTTTAGCGTGACTGCCATCATGGGCGTCCGCAGGGGGGCAAAACGGGCATTTCGCCCCTGGAAATTGGGACTAAGAACCAAATTTTTCTAGAAAACCTGAAGCCAGCGGCTTAACTCCGATTAATCGATTTAATTCTTGCATTAACAGTTTATTTCCCGGTATGACACTCACACTGTACAAGAGCCAGGTTCACTGGTGTCATGCAGTGATGTGCTTTCAATTCACTCATGTCCGCTTTTTTTCCTGCAGAGGCAGGTTGCGAAACTTGTGAGCAGATTGTTCTATCGTTGGTCTTTGCTGCGTAACAATAACATGGCAACAAATCCTCAAAGGTTCGCTTCAAGTAACTGTAGAAGGCGTTTTTCTGCATGTGACTGTTGAACGCAGACATCTTGGTGGGTATCATAGCGGAAAGGCACGTAGTTTTATACTGTGTGAAAAAAGCATGGGTGAATCTGTAGAAATTTTTCCACAAGTTTGAAAAACCCATCAACAGTGTGAGATGAGTGTGACCAATGTGCCTGCATGAGTGGCTTAATCAAACTACGCTTATATTCAGGCTTCTTTTCACACAGTGTAAAACGTCGTGGCTTGTTAGAATATGTGTGTGCAGGCTTGTACGAATATGTTTGTTTTTCTGAGTGAGTACTGACTTCAAAACTACATTTTCTGTGGCGAATTTTTCATGATTCATGTGTTCAGTTTTTGTAAGCCTGCATGATACTCTAAGTTTAGTAAATTGTCCGACATCCGTGTCAACATACCAGTCCACACCACTTGTCCGATTTATGTATGATGAGCAGGGCAACCAAGATTCAATAAAGTCAAAATTTTTGTGTCTTTTTTAAAGTTTATGAAACGTCCACAAACCAAATTTCACACTGATACCATAAGCGATTCCAAAGTTATTCGGTAAAAAAAATTCAAAATTTATCATTAAGTCAAACTTTGTCGTTAGGCCAAATTTTCTTGCACCACAGTTTTTTTCTATTGATCGATATTTTATCCAAGCTGCAATGGCAAATATTGATATGCTCTCGCACGGTTTGTTAAAATTCTGACATAATATTGGACTTTTTGCGACTTCAGACGTAATAATGTTATTTTGCCACTATTGGACGATTAAAAGTACGCTAGGCGTAGCATTACTTGATGTTGAAGTGTAACAATGTAGAACCTTCTCCGTGACTTCAGGAAATTTACTGACACTAGATATTTCTCTTGTGCGTTTGGATTTATTTTCGACCACGGTTTTTTACCTCTGGTTTCGTTGGGCCGTTCATACTTTTGATTTTTGTTTTATTTCAACATAAAAACGATATTTAACCTATGGGCTTGATTTCTAACATATGCTTTGTATCCCACGTTTTAATTCCAAACTCAGGAAATTTATAGGTCAAAATTAAGTCAAAATTTTGAGTTCTTAGGTCAAAAAATTGGTTGACTTAATGATGAGCGTTCCCCGAGAAAAAATCAGCAACGACAAGCAAGTTTTTATTCAGTGGTTTTCAAACTTTCATGAGCCGTGGCCCCCTTCTAAGTTTAACTGGCGAATACTTAATACATCGTGACACTTGGATTATGCAATATCACGGCAAAGTTACCTAGCGAAGGCCTCTGCTCGTGGCCCCCAGAGAACCGCTCTGTGGCCGCCAAGGGGGACCGAGGGCCCAGTTGGAGAAACCCTGGTTTTATTGAAAGGGTGGTAGATCGCTTTGGACGAGATCCTAGACGTTTGCAGCTCTAGTTTCTATGTGACGCTGACAAGCAGTATTGCCACTTCTGATGTTTTAACATCAGATCTGATGTTTTGAGAGAAATTTCTGATGTCTGATATTTTGGCGAAAATCTGATCTTGACTGGGCTGTTCGTTTTGTTTTCCACATTTCCCACGTTTTTAGGTTTAAAAGAAGTTACATTCATAATTTTTAAACTTTTTTCTTCAATGTCTCACCCTCGTGCAGGGCCCCGACTAGGGGGGTGCGGGGTATTCCGTCCTGAAAGGCTTGAGTTTGCTTTAACCCGTGGCTTGGGGGGCGGCACTTTTCGACTGTGGGTAGTGGCGTAACTCACGGGGTCAGGGGTGCGCGCCGCCTCCCCTGGCAAGCTAAACGCAAAAAATGGGCGCCCTCTTAAAGATTTCATAAACTGAAGAATATGAAAGTGCTTTTACAAGTTTTGGAAATCCGTTGGTCTTGACGTTTAAAATACTGAAATAGGGCAGTGTTTGGCATACTAACAGTCATCAAATGAATCCAAAATCGAAGTTGTTGCAACGGCGTGCAGTGCGCAGTACATCATCTTGAACGTGCATACTTCATACTGTGTGTGATGTAATAATCGCCCGTAGTTGTGGAACGTTGACCGTATCTGCGGCCATTAGCCTGTATTTCTGCTTGCTTTGGAGTGTGTGGTGCAGTTGTGAATACGTTTATGTTTGAAAACTGTCGTGTACTTTAACTTGAGATTAGACAAAGACCTTGAGATTAGAATACAGAGAAACTTGGGTAGCGACACTACAACTTCTTTTCTTACTTTGCAAAGCCAGTTTAAACCTGTTTTAATTTGTAAATGTGTATCACTTCATCGCATACCTCAAGGTGTAAATTGCGCTGCGCAGACGATAACTGCCGTACTCGCTGCTGGGATGGCCGGAAAACGAAGTTACCACCTCCAGCCGAGATGCTGACATGCACACTGCTGGTTCAACTTCAGCGTTGAATTTTAAACAGCTTTGTTAAAGTCTTTTGACAGGTTTAAGCGTTGAAGCCAGTGGTTCCCATAGTATGGGTCGCGACCCAAACAAAGGTTGCGATTTCGCAGAGGATCAGAAAATAGGTCGCGCCGAGGCGATCAAAACCTAAACCTGAGTTGTAATTCTTCAAACTTGTTCGCTTATCTGTTTGTAGTGTAGCGTAGGTACTTGAGAAAAGAGTAAACTGCTGACACTGAAAACAAACTTAGCAACCTACTGCCAAAAATCATCCATACAATCAACGTTTTTGTCATATTAACATACGCTGTTTGAGACTTGGGTCGCAAGATGTTCAACAATTCAGATTTCAGTCACGCTCGAAAAAGTTTTGGAACCGCTGGTTAAAGCAATATGCAATCATTATCAGGAGTCGTCTGATAACCATCCACATCCGGATTCACTATCATTTCTCAAATTTTTATGAGTATTGCAAACGGTCTATATAGCAATTTGACACTAACGTTATCAATCAAAAATTTTGGTGTGTATCCCATTTCTTTACTTAGTGAACTTTGTAATGTTGATTATGTGGTACAGATTGCAGTTTTGACAACGAAATACAAATATGTGCAACATAAATATACGAAGTAGGATTAAATGTGAATTCTGGTGCTCAAAAACGTAAAGCGAAAGCACAACAGCAAATTCAAAGTTCTGCTGCAAGGTTCAGAAAGCTGACAGAATTTTTTGCTGCTTCATCACCCCGACTAACAACAATTTAGCTGAAACAGGTCAGTTTGTAATGCTTTACTAGTAATTATCCAAGTTCAAATACAAGGTTTTCTTGCCTTTGCTGCTGCAAATTTATTGATTTATTTCAACAAAAAATAAATATAATTTGAAAGACCACATGTATTGACCTAGGAAATATCTAACGCCATAGACACTCAATGAGAAGTTCTCGGTCAGCAATTTTGTGACATGAATTGTGACAATTATGTCCATCCACGGAGATGTTCAGTTTATGAGCCAACTCAAATACAAAACACATGTAGCAGTAATTGAAAAGTTCACATTTATGACAAGTATACTTAACGCTGTTGCACAGTTTCATTATTATCTTGAAAAAGTAATCAGTATTAGTTGCATTTTCTTGTGATTACTCTTGTATCCCCTCCATGTTGAGGATATGGGCAAGACAAATAGTATTACGTAATTAAATTGATTTTATAATTAATACCAACCGTCAAATCATGATTTAAATTCACTGAAAACAAACGGTTGTCCGTCTCAAGTTAAAAATATCTCGCAAAGGCATTTGATACTTTGGTCAAAACAATTTACATGCGTTTGTGCGCCACTGAGCATCTCCATCCAACGTTTTTAGCCATTTACTTCAGAACCTGTTATTAAAATGTCTTCATTTTCTTCCCAATACCGTACTGAATTTGATAATAAGTGAAAGTAGTTATAGCTGGTGCGCACTTTCAGTGTTTGGTATCCCCTTGTATTCATGGGAAGGGGGAAATGGGCATTTGCTACCACCTGGAAATTGGGTCGAAGAACCAAAAATTTCTAGAACACCTAAAGTCAGCAGCTTAACTAACTTAATTCTTGCAATGACAGTTTCATTTGCCGGTAGGACACTCACACTGCACAAGAGCCGGATTCACTGTTCGGGCATCATGCAGTGATGAGTGATGAGCTTGCAGTTCGCTAAATTCACTACATTGCCTGCAGAAGCAATTGCCAAATTTGGGGGAGGATAGTTTTAAAATTAACCTTTATGGCGCAACAATAACATGGCAACAAAGGTTCACTTAAGTTGCGGCAGCAGGCGTTTTGCTGCATGTGACTGTTGAACGCAGACATCTGTGGCAGGTAATGCAGCGGGGCAGCGACTGCTGATAGCAATAAGTCGCCGTGTGAAAAGAAACATACGATGTAAAAACTGAAAAGAAATATTGCTGCCAACGAGTTTTATATGGTGTGAAAAGAAACACTGCTGCCAAAGAAGCGCATTTTTGGGACTGTTGCAGTAACGTGGGTCATTTTCTTTGTGGTGTAGCAAGGGTAAAGCGTTGCATTTGTATCGTCAGCAGCCTGAAATGGACAACCAAAATGTCGACTTTGCTTACCCTGGAAAATTTTTGCGGACGCCCATGTGTGTGTTATTTGTGTATTTGTGTTTACAACCTAGCATCTGCTTCTTACTTCGCTCTATAACCTTTTTTTGTGTCATTCGAGTACCCTTTGTTCCAGCCTATCGGTTAGCGTGTCATTGAATGTGCGATTCACCACGAACGGGGTATGCTCGAAGACTTACAATCATATCTATGTGGCACGAACAAACGAAGACTTAAAACCATATATATGTAACGTTTGTGAGTTTTTAGGAACTGATTATTGCATGCCCACACTATGGCTAACGGGCCCCCTTCAGAAATCCCCCCTCCCTGGCTCAAACCTCTGGTTGCGCCACTGACTGTGGGGCGGCACTTTTCGACTCGCCCCGGGGCGGCACTTCCCCATGTTGGAGCCCTGCCCACGTGTGTGGATATCGTTCCACCAAACTGGAGAGTGAAGAAGCTCCCTTTGCGGCGTTGGGATGAACTTTTTACGATACGCATGACCGACTACTCTATTTGCAGTAGCATACTGCATTCTCCGAAATGGAGAAGTTGGTCATGCGAATGACACTTCGCTGTATTTCGGATTAAAGAGGTCCATCGCGCTTTGTTATGTATTAATAAATGAAGCATTTAGTTTCTTTGAAACTGTAACGTAAAAATCTGATGCTGAAGAATGCAACAATCTAATGTTAACGAGACTGGCCCCAGTGGCAACACTGCTGACAAGTCTTGTTAGGTAAAATGAAGTCATTTGTGGGTTCGTTAAAGACCATGGCAATACTTCTGTGAAAATAATTATCCTGCTTTGAAAATTTTCAGATAGCCTATTGTGAAAATTTTCGGAATATACCTGGCTATGGCTGCCAGCGACGTGCATTTTTTGTGACTGCTGTTGTAACATGGGGCAGTTTCTTTGTGGTATAGTCGTGTAGTAAGGGTAAAGGATTTCGTGAACGTACATCTGCATTGCATTGTCATCAACCTGAGAAGATTAGCAAAATGTTGACGTTGCCCCCGGTGGAAAAATTTCTGCGGACGCCCATAACTGCCATGCACCCTGTAGCAGAATGAAGAATGAGATGAAAATGCAAACATCGAGTCAATGTAGATAATACAGCTAGGTAGTCAGGAACCCGCTCTGGTGGAATACTCATTTAGATTGCGGATCTGATGGTAAGCCCAATTTAAAGAATGATTATAGATTAATGGACTTAACAATTTAACAAATTCAGCGTTCTCTTCCATGTACTTCGTAAAAAGTTTGGCAAATGCTGTTTACGCCTTGCTTCAACACAGTTCCTACTTCACGACTCGTAAAACCCCGGCAGCTACTGCTGTATAGTAACCCGAACAAAGTTTTCTTTGTACTTTGCTGCGCTGATTTTTAACCTCGACGATTTTTCCCCAAAAAATATTATCGAAAAACCTACAGAATTACTTATAAAATCAATTCATACCAACTCCTTTGCGCAGAAAATTGCATTTTTTAATACAGCATTCATGTCAGTTGAAATTTATATACCAAGTACGAATGTACGCTAAACAAATTATTTTGTGCTCAATTGTTATCGCGAATGCGAAACACTGCGGCACGAATTTTTCAATTGAAACTCAAAATATGTGGCAGTGAAAACAACGAACATTGTATGAACATCTTTTGTTCTTGTATTTAGATTTGACACAAAGCAGCTGATTGGCTACTGACAACGTAACCAACATCTTTCTGCTCTTCAATTTTTATGAAGCAAATTTCATTCGGCTTTCTTGTGAAGTACCATGTCATAGATTCAAAAGTTACGGGAGTGTAATCTGTTACCAGAAAACGATTACACAAGTAAACCACTTACGGTCTGGTAATACAACGCTAGTTGTATTTTCTCTTGAGCACTGCACCGTACGAGCGAGAATGTGAATTCGCCATCGCACAAAACGGTCCGTGAGTCCTGCGCTGCACTGCATCTGGCACCTGCGCAGTATGACAGCGCAGTTAATAGGGTCATCTGCGATTGTCGCCTCTCTAAGACCGAACGAATGACCACTCCACTTGGCTGTTATAACAACACAAATCAAGAAAGTAACTTTTGTAGCCATCCAGTCAACTCTATGATCTGCACATAATCCTGTGATTGCAAATAGAGCTTGTTTCATTGGTTATGTTTTGCAGTGGGCTTTTCGCTGTTGCGACTCTTGCTAGAATAAACACTTCTGGAACGAAGCAAAGCGAACGTTACTTTCCAAACAAAAATACAAACGGCTTCATCCGCACAAGTTTGCCGATTTTCGCATAACAATTGTTGCAGTTTTCTGCGCCTCAGGGTACGCTTTCGCAATTAAAAATACCCAGTTTCCGGAAAGAATTTCAACCTAAAATGATGGAAACTCAGTAGCACTTCCCTAATACGCCATCAAACAAGCAAAAATTTGCTAAACGGTCAGACACTTCCAATAACGTGACACACGGGAGTAAAATAAACACATAACTCTTTCTAGAGTAAACGGCGCAGAAGAACTACGGTTGCACTCAGTGGTGCACTCCCATGTGGTTTCCTGTAACTGCAACAAAAAGCATATGCTTTCTGAACGTTTTTCATGCAAAACCGCCGAATCGATCAACTACCTGATGTACTACCTACTTTGCTACAACTGCCTTTCTCAATCACAATTTCGTCGAACACTTTTCTCAAGTTTTCGTTACTCGCGCAATGAAATGCAATTAGCTGGTTGTAGATAGCCTGTTACGCTGAGGAATCGTTAGGATCAGTGATGGGATTCGACCAGTATGCAAGCACCTGTTATTGGAATTACTTTAATCCCGAGAACCGGTGTTGGCTTACGTCAGGGGTTCTCAGTTTTTCTATTTTATCTGTTTTTATCAACCTGCTCTGTGCAGACAGTGTGTGTTTGTACTATGGGCTTCGTGCATGCTTGCAAAGTCAATTCAATTTTCCCATGAACACCTTTTACTTATAACTTATTGTGGCAAACCTCTCATAGATCTGTTACTAACTTTTAATAGTGAAAAACAAGAGTAAAATTTGGGAAAAATAACTAAAAACACTAATTTCCCTTGCCATACTGTACTAGTTGCCACACAAAGATTAATCTTTGCACTTATATCGAGCCAGACAGAATGGTTTGCCGCTGGAGACTGATAATGAGAGAACCTGATCTTAGTGAGTCCTGCAGTGAGAGAACCTGTTCTTAAAGAATTGAATCCCACCACTGATTAAGACCTGTCTAATTCTGTAGTATGTATATTTGGATACACAGCAGATCGGTGAACGATCTTCTGGCAACTTAATTGCACGTCGATCAAAATAACAGCATGTAACTGTTTCCGTTCACAGGCCAGTCACGACAAACATTTATGACGCGTTGCTAAGTGTTTTCTTCATTGCTTGCTTCTTGTCTGAGCTAGCGTCAAACGGCCGCGATTTTATAAATAGCAATCTGGATTCAGTTCTGATCAATGACAACTAAGTAGTCATTTTACTCGTTACTCATTACGCTGAGCAAAACAAAATCCTGGACCGAGAAACATGCCTTGGCGCAGATGCAAATCAACAAGAAAAATCCAAATTACAGCATTAGATGAACAAGAGCTAGCTTCACGAATACAATACTCTTCCTAAGAACAGACAACATTTTGGAAGGTGTGAAATTGACATGTTTTGATCTGAATGACACCTGGATGAATAAACCAGTCATCACACACTAGAAAGCAGTTTTTTCTTTTTTGCAGCCCGGCGTGAAGCACAGGCCCACCCACGTCCTGTTCGTTGCCGACATTTACAGCTGTTTTGTACACAGGGACGGTGGTTGCATGTTTTTTGAAAAACTTCTCGCGATCAATACAATTTTCTTGAACCGATGGATTAACTTTAAAATGCACATTTTGAGTGAAACGAAATTTGACATTAGCTTCTTCTTGTTGTAGTTCCTCCAGTTACCTTTTCGTCAAACGGGAAGTGAAAGTTTATGCCTTGCGAGTGGTTGGTTTTCGCTATCGGCTGAAATCGAACACTGGCAGGGCGATCTTCTTTCACCGCAAGTAGCAAAACTCCACCATCAAATTACCCGCATGGGGTATAAGGATATGAATGCGCTGTAATGTTGCTCAACTTTATGTTTGTTGGAGTCGTGCAATACAAATTATCAGTGCATCTATAAAAGACTTCGAAACATTTGATCTTAACAAATTTCGTTGAAAAGGAAATAACTTGAATGAAACGTGCGACACCAGCAAATGCATTTCCTTCACCAATGAGTTCGGAGAACAACAAGAAGTAGTAGCTTAATCAATGATATCTGTTATTAACAGACATAAAGAACATTCTTTTCAATTAACAACTCAAAGCACCTGACGTTGTCGCAACTCTCATACGCGATTTTATACGGCTTTCGTCGGTTGTGTACACAGTGCATGCCAATGTAAAGTTTGTTTAAATTCACAATTTGTCACTTGCACGGACGCCGCGCAGCCACCATAGCTTCTCGAAGAGAAACCAACGTCTTCGTTTAAAAAGTTTTATACGCTTGGAAGATAGAAACTCATGCCTTGAGCATTTACATGTTTTTTTCGCTCCACTGGACATGAGCTTCGTTGCAAAGATGTTTATTCAGAAAATTAGGCTGCATTTTTACTCCTGAAAACAAGAATGACTACTTATTCAACTTCAAGCGATTGCAAAAAGTCCTAGTATTTTCTGCAACATAACGATTTAATTTGTTGATTCCAACGCAAGTTGTGCAAGGGACTCGGTGTATTTGGTGAGCTAAATAATTCAGAATTAATTTTGAATGACTTTCACTGCAAACAGTTCATTGCAGGATGAATTTTGCAATGATCTTTTTTTGCTCAGTCATAAAAATACCGGAGAACTTTCAGCTAATGTTGTTTAGCGCAACTTCTTAGGGGTGAACTGGAAAAGCGGTAATTTTCCCTTAACACTCTAGAGTAATTTTTGAGAATGATTTTTTTGATCCAATCAGTAATCTACAGAAATTCTTAAAAAGTTCTCTTAAAACATTGTGGAGGCATCAAGCACATTTAGTGCCTATGCTCATGTTTTGCAGCTAGTACTTACCGATTTGTGCGTTATACTATTGTGAAATAACGTATATTCTTTAAATTTTGATGATTTGTATCTCGCAGAGAAGACAATCAACAACAACCCACGTTTGCATTAAGAAAACTAGCTGATTATATCAGAATAGGGAATGAGCATCATTACAAATCTGGCGAACCTAATCCTAGCGAGGTAAATTCCTCCGATGCTTACATGTAACTTTAGAAATTCTGTAACTAGAACTTCCTCCGATGCTTACATGTAACTAGAAAATTCAAAGAAGTCGGCCACCAAGTGTTAAAAATGAATACGGTGCTTATAGCCACTTGGTGTTTTTTTCGCAAGCCAAAAGCTGCATATGCTGCGTTTATAAGTCAATTTCCTTAAGTCACTGTAGTGTTTTATATGATTTTGTTGCGGCAAGAAGTTTTGCACGCTGATTATTCTCCAAATACCTCAAGGAGCCTTTCAGGTAATTTTGCAGAAACACTTGTTCGTGCTTGTGCTGCTAAGTTTCTCCGGATAGATTCAAAAATTAAGAAAACAAATGTCGAAACACCTATGAAATCAAACGTTTCTAGACGCTTTATGGCAAGTGCTACATTTAACAAAAGAAGAAAATATTCAAAGCAAGCTGAGCATTCGTTTCCTTCAGCGCAGCTTTCATCACAACCTTACAGCTAAGAAGGATCAAGCAACACTTAAACATAAGCTTTTATTGTTGATTATGCAAATTGGTATTGGGTGCTCAATCAGGGTGAAAATACGTCTCGGGTTTTAAGATCGTATCTCGGGGTCCCATTTTGATGCTTGACTGAACTGGGTGCAGACAAAGGTGAAAGGTAATGGCTGCAAAAAGAACGATCGAAATCCACCTTGAAAATTCCTGTTTTCACTTCATGGATTACCAAATGAACTTTTTTTGCTTTTCACCTTATTTGTTTTAGTTTTGAAAAAATATATTCACCATAAGGTTGGCATGCTTAGTAGCTACGAGACTCAGCGAAAACAGCTTGCTTAAGTCAAAATCTTTTTGACTACTCACCTGCAGTATCTACTCAATATATGCTATTTTCTGTGCAGCTTACGGGATGATAACACGCCTTCATTCGCTTACTGTGCAATTAATGATTAGCTGTAATATTTGCTTCAAAGATGTATTGAAAAGAGTGTAGTTTGTCCATAACAGTGTTAAAGCAAACATGCAGATGTTTTCATGCAAAACCTTCAGCATAAACGCAGTTGCACAAGATAGCATGGTTAGATTGACGGTCAACTGCCCCAGTTTTGTCTAACAAAACTTGCTGTTCAGCAATTGTTCGAATGTTTCTGCCCGTTGGCTGGTATGTCTTGCCTCATGACTCAGTTACTGCTTTACCAGCAAGGGCGTAACGAGGTTGGATGGCGCCCGAGGCAAGAAGTAAGTTTGGCGCCCCTGTATTTGAACCTGAGGTCTTTTGGAAGCAAATGTAATGTGTTGAAGGAAGTACTTGTGACATTGTTGCGACTTTTCGGGAGCCCCACAGTGATTTGGCGCCCCCATGGTGATTTGGCGCCCGGAGAATTGTGCTCCCCCTTGCCCCCCTCGTTACGTCCTTGTTTACCAGTACTGTACTAAAAATATAGATTAATGTTAATGATGTTTTGAAATGTCATTGCTCCTGTCTGGTTCTACTTAAGATTAAGCTTCTTTTATGAGATGCTGCTTGATAAAGAGAAAACTTACCTGGAACATACGCAAGCAACGCAACCGTATACAGAAAAAATGTGTGGTTGGGTAGAACTTAAATTGATTTTATCTACTCGATTGGTTTATTAATATGCAAAAGTCTTACAACAGTTACAAGCATGGGCGTAGGAAGGATTTTTTCCAGAGGGGGGCACTTGGGTATTTTTCTAGAGGGGGTCAAATGGTGAAATTTGTTTTTTACCACTCGAAACCACGAAAACAACCTTTCTTTGCTGAAATTTTCAAAATCCAGGGGTGCCTTCCTTTCCCCCTCTTCCGACGCCCATGGTTATAAGATCTGATTTCGCTTGCAAAAAAACGACAAGGTCTTAAATCTGCTTAGAACTTTGCTATGGCAGTCTTTGGTCCAGAACAGTTAATGGCAAATAATTGTTTTGTATTAGTTAACTAAAGACGTAATGTACTTTCAGAAGAAAGAATTTCCTTCGCACTTGCATTGTGATCGCATACTCCAAGGTTTCTCTGTAATAAACTGTGTATGTTTTAATAATAAACTGCAGTGATGGACTTGCACTTCAAACCTTCCAAATTGATGCGAATAAAAGCTGTACAGATGCAGTGTTACAACGTTAATGTTTCTAATAAGCTTAGCAACAAAACCATTGATGCAAGAGTTTCTTTTTTTGTAGTAGTTACGCTTGTTGGTAAATTCGACAAAAAAAATCTACGTCAGTAGTTTCTTCCATGCTATTCTAGAATAACTACAGAGACGCAAAGGTTTTGTGATTAATGTCTACTAAATAAATTTACAAAGAGTTGGGATAAAGACTTGGCAAAAACTTAAATTTTCGTGAAAACAAGCACAAGTTCCATGCCCAAAGATGCACCAAAGCAGTGTATGTTGAAGCTGACAGATTAAGAAGGAAGGAAACGAATAGCCAAAATTTGAATTATTCGATTTGCATGCTTTCTGAAATTTTGCAACTCCATCTTCAGTCATAGCTGTTTCTTCAGGGAGGTAATTGTTTGAAAAAGTGCATTTTTTATATTTTATCAAGTGTGAACAAGTTCTGTAGTGTCTTTTTTCAACTTGGTTTTGAAGTTTAAAATATTTAAACCGAGGTGGGGTAGCGAAGTGAAGCAGTTGCTTTGTGGAGAGCCAGCAAATAATCCTCACGCCCTGATGCTACCCAAAGCGCTTTGTTGAGTTTTTCCTACCAAATAATTTCGTTTAGTATGTAAAGAATTCCTCTCACAGAACCTTACCAATACCCATATGATGCTTGAGTACGACGGAAAAAGAGCGGAAAAATCACACTTTTTAAAAAAGTGCGTCCCCCTTTTTCTCTTTCTTCACAATGCAATTCTGGTTGTGTGCTATAAAGTGCGGTTTTCTTCTGCAAAAATCGAGTAAGGTTTATTGATAAGAAAATAAACTGAAAAATACTGACAACGATTATTTTATTTATTTATTTATTTTATGTATTTGCCGCAGACTCATTGTCCATATCACAAGGACATTCGAATAACACATGAGCGCAAAAAATGGTTAGACATAGCTCATTACAGAGTGTTAGCACACAATCAACACTGAGAGGAGCAAAACACTTTAAACAGCGCCCCAACTATAACCTCTCACTCATCGTCATTCAGGGATCCGGCAGTGGGAGAGAAATGAAGACATACTAACCACAAATTTTGAGGTAAACTACTACCAGAAAAAAAAATAAATCGGATGTGGTGCTCAGCGGCACACAGAGGCATGTAAATTGTTTGGTCAAGGTTTTAAATGTTTTGCGAGACATTACTGTAAGTATGAGGCTGACAGCCATTTGTTTTCACTGAATTTGAAGCAAGATGTGGCAGCTGGTGCTTTACTATAGTTATTTATATTCACTTTTGACATATTTGGCTTGCACGCAATTATATATTTTCAGACGAGATTTCAAAGTATTTTAAGAACAGCCAGATTGTTTGACGTGCGTTACAATAACTCGTCAGCGATACCGGAACAACTAAGTTCGGTTTAGAAGCAGCATCCTTGGACGTGATGTGGGTTAGTGAAAGCATTACGTCATCTTCTACATAAATATAGCTGAGCGTGCTAAAGCTCACAACTAGTGCTACATTAACCATAGAGTGAATGACCGTGTACAAGATAATGGCCCAAAATAACCTTTCTTCTTAGACTTTCTTCTTAGACTAGGAGGTAGGTTAAGCAAGCGGATTGCTGTACTGTTGTGCTTTATTGTGTAATATTAGCGTGGCAACAAACCTTCAAAACTTCACTTGAAGTTACGGTGATAGGCTTAATGTGTGAATAATAATCGTAATACCTGGATAGGATACTGTTGCCAACCAAGCGCATTTTTGTGATTGTTACCTTAAATGGGGCATTTTCTTTATCGTGTGGAAAGGGTAAAGTGTTTTGTAATGGTCCATTTGCATTACATCGTCAGCAACCTGAAAAGGATACCGTATTTATTCGATTGCAAGCCGCGGCTTATAATGATTTTTTCATCATTTCGTGTGGCTTGTAATCAAGGGCGGCTTACATTTTTTGTTTCTTTTACCTTATCGCAAGGTATAGATGACGCTCAGGCTTTCCTTGGCTACGTTGTGTCGACCAAACTCTCTTTTCTCATTCTATTCTCTTCACCATCACATGCACATCCGTCACAGGAGGGATTATGATGAACAGAAGGCAGTTGTAGTGGTGTAAGCGTGATTATCAGGGTTGCCAATTAAACGCGATAACTTGGTAGTACGCGAAAGAATCTCAGAGGCTTAGGTAACCTATGTTCAAGTACGGATTACAATCAAGGGCGGCTTACAATCAAGGGCAGCTTACAATCGAGGACGGCCAACAATCGAATAAATACGGTATACAAAATGTGGACTTTGCCCCCATCTGGAAAAATTTCTGCGGACGCCCATATGCACTGAGCAGGCTTTCCAAGTGAAGTATTGCACATACTCAAATAGCAAACGCACCCTTGGCCATAGTCATAGCAAGCGGACTCTAAAGTTTAGATTTGGAAACTTTTTTTACCTTCTAAATCTTCCCGCACTCCGTTTGACGATACACCGACCTATAGCAACACCTATCGTAAGTATTTGAGAATATCATCAGGTAAACGAAGACTGCTAACCGAACGGCAATACGAACGAATTGATTCTCGCCCGTTGAGGTTTGTGGTGACCAACACGAATGCTCGCTTGTTCAGGCGAGTGCAATTACCTAGACTCCAGGCACCCTACCTATAGTGCTACATTAATCGGTAATATTATTACGTTATTAGATATTACGTACAATTATAATGCCCATTGCATTTTCTAAGTTACCGACCTTACTTGTGATCCACTATCGCAAGTGAACTCGTCGATCATTATCAGACATGTTCCTAACATGAAACAAACTTTTTCTCCAAGTGTTCAGTGGCTTTATCTTTATAATAGTTTGCCTAATACAGTAATTGAGCTCAGAAAATACGCATAAATGTGTAGTGCTTGCTACACATCATGTAGAGTAACTCTCCCAACGCAATAATGACTTGAGAGCAACTTTCTGCTGTAGCTTGACCCATATGCTTTGCCGGCCAGGCAAAGCGTACGTCACATACAGTGATACTGATGTTCTTGCCGGGCTAAATTTCGCTAAAATAAGCAATGGAGTTTCGACACGTGGACTTGGATGTCAGGTCAAGTGTCGTTTTCATGATTTCTGTTATACGTTCTTAATTGAAGAGTTTGAAAACTATTTTATCTATTTCATGGGTTTCACTCTTCCCAATTTTCTCTTACAAGAAGTGAAAAAGTTAACTTTGCCAATAATAAGGTGCTGTCATGTGGTTGATAGCAGTTCGGTAAATATTATGTGGAGAATACTGATACTGTTTCAACAAAACCAGATTTGTTGAAACAGCGTGCTTCAATCATCAGCTGCAAGACTTGCATGTGACCAGATGTTCTGTGCCATAAATACTGACATGTTTTTTATTCAAAAGTTGTGGTTTAAAAGTATATGCTGGACAACCTCGTGTTTTTTCGGTGCCCCGACGTTCGCTGTCTTCAAGAGTGCATCTTGCGCAATGCACTGTACCGCCAAATAAATAAATAAATCTATCTATATAATTATCTGTTTTACTTCGGACTCCGAACTGTTGACACAAACTGTGTTTCTTCTGTGAGACTATAGTTAGCAAAAACTTGCGCAGCTGTGCTTGGGTGAAAGCAGCGATGGCTTGACATGGTTTATTAAAGCATTATAGTTGCTGCTATATAAATAAGTTGATAGTTATGTTTCACAAAGTGTTTGCGTCAGTTATGTGTTTGAACGAATAAGAGCGGTAAACATTTCCAAACACTGGTACCACTGCCACCACTAGCTGCTTCTACAATACACTTAACTGCGAAAAAGAGCTGCATCAACTACAGATAACATTCTTCACGATTCTGCTAATATTTCCAATCATCTTTACTAAAGACAAGTCCATGGTTGAACGACATCAAAATTCGTCACTAGTTACGAAGACACAGCAATTATGCGCTTTTTTGGTGCTCGGCACAAGGCGCTGGTAGGAAAAAATGAACCCAATAAAATTTCAAGCGTGTGATTACGGGAAACACAAATGGAGACTTACTTTATTAAACAACAATTCATGATTTTTTGTATACGTAAATCACTAACAGCTTTAGTTTGTAGCAAAGACAATTGCTTTTTCAAGTAAAATTCCTCGCTTTACTCATATATTTAGATAAAGAAGTGCAGTGGTGTTGGAGGCGGGGGTGCAAGAGCACCCCCAAAAGTTTTGATTTGGTGGAAATGCGGGAAAAACCCTGAAATTTCGGGCAGAATCCGTGGAAACCAGGGCAGAATCTGCGAAAAGCATCGCAAAATCCCTGAAAATCTGGGTAAACTTCCTGAAAAATTGCCCCCAACGTGGTGGCGCCCAACGTTTGCCGAATCACATGAAAACCTTACTTTTTGAGAGGTAATCCCAACAACAGTCATCATGAGAAAATATTCTTACAAAAAGTGACCCAAAATTTTTTCGGAAAAGTTTGGGGAAATTCGGGCAAAAATCCTTCGCACCCACAAAAATTTGCCTGCTCGTACACCTAGGCAGAAGTGTACTGCAATCTACAGCACTAAGCTGGGCGAATAAACAAACAAAAGACAGATTCTGTTTGCATAAAATGTGAAAATGCCCGCTCTGTGGGCAAAAGATATATCTGTGAACACCGCATAGTGTCTGATTCATGTTTGTGAAAATTTCCTTTTGATAGATGCTATAACAAAAGACAGACGTGCAAAAAAGGACGACGACCCAATGATATATAACGAAAAACAGACCTGCAAAACGCGATATTTGCCTTTCGGATCCCTTCACTCTAAGCAACGTGATGTGGCCAGGGGGCAGGGGCGGATTAAGGTTGTGTGGGGCCCTGGCTGAAACTTAGAAAGGGGGCCTTCTAAAACTGTCGTTAATAGAGAAAAAATAAATGAACAAACTGAAGTATTTGTATTATTAAAACAAAAAAGCTTGAGCAAAAAAACGAATGGTCAATTAATATGGACGTCACAATATATACGAAACTCATTGATTGCAAGTCTCTATTTCTTGCTGGAGACTTGAAACCATACTGATAAATGTTCATAAAACGCCGGTGGAATGTTTTGCATTTACAGTGGCACCCCGTCGACAACCACCCCGCTATCACGACCACTTTAACGCGGTCTTCCCTATGCTAATGCATTACCTTTTGTTTCACTAACGCGACCAACCCGGTATCCAGACCGGAACCACAGTCCAGCTGTTACAAAACTGCTAATCGAACACCGCGACCACATATACTATCGGTATCCTTACGCTGAAAAACTGGTAACCTGTCAGCAGCAATTTGCTCAGCTGCATCTGATACAGGGATGCAGGCGTGCGTGCAAGCGCAGTAAGAGCCAATGTGACGTAACAAACTCATCCTGTGAACTCTTCTGGAATTTGCACAGCCGACATCGACTTTTTCCGTTGTGTGATTTTATAATACAGTAACGATAGGCTATGGCAACATGTAAGACGAAGCTAAATAACTTTCATTCAAGGAAAGAATTGTAGAAATGAAGTGAATCGCGATAATACTGTACATGAAACCTTTAGGAATGCAAGTGTGAAGCGACCACCCCAGTCCACTAACACGACCAATTAAGTGCAGTCCAGTGGGTGGTCGTGCTAGCGGAGTTCCACTGTATATATATATGTCCAAATGACATTTTGAGGTAGATATTTAAAAATTATTTTCAGAAAAATTGGCTTTCCATACCAGATTCCCGACGAAAATAACACTAACGTAGCCTTAAAACTAATCTAACAACAATTTAACCCATCCTTACCTACCATAATAGCCCAGCTTGATATGTCCTAAATTGATGTGGTAAAAATAATAATTGTGCTCAAATCATTGCAATTCAGTATTTCATTTTTCTGCTCACAATCAAGGACCAATCAGTAAGACTGTTAGTAAGAACAAGAGCGTACACTCACTTATCAATAACTGTAGTGAAACTCACTTTCACTTATTATTAGGACAACCAATTTTTTACCTAAAAACTTAAAATTTTGACGTTATTGTTTACAAATTTGAGTTTATTTTGATCTATGAATTTTCTGCGTTTGCAACTGCAAAATAATTCAGCCTTAAGTGTTGTGGTTAACTCAGAAGCATATTCATGCACTATACTTCGAAATTAAAAAATAAATTGGTTGTTTAACTTGAAGATGATATATTGATTAGTACATTAATAACTACAGTAGAGTCAAAAACGAGAACATCATAAAGTTGCAACACAATCTACAGAATTGACTGAGCATTTATCAAACCAAGAGACCACGTTTCTTGCCTTACCACGCATATCCTATAAACATAACATTCAATCGTAAAGTAGTGGGCAAAACAAGATTATTACGCCAGAAGTCGCAACAAACCCACTATTATTACAGAATTGCAACTAAACTTGCAAAAGCATGACAATATCTGTTTTTGTAGTTTCAATCAAATATCGATGAAGAAAAAAAACTGTGCTGCAAGATAAGTTTGACCTAACGAAAAATTTTTGCTTTTTTTGACCAAATAACTTTGGATTCGCTCATGGTATGAGCGTGAAATTTGGTTTGTGCACGTTCTTAAACCACAATAAAGCCAGGAAAAATTTGACTTTATTGACTTTTGGTTACCCTACTTACTGCGTATGGTTTTACTTTCATTCATAAGACACAACACTACTAAATTGTTTTTATCTTGGCACTGCACTTAGAATGCAAAATGGCACTCAACAAAATTCTTAACTAAAAGCACATCTCACGACTTACTAAAGTCGAAAATTGATTGAGTCATTGAGTTTAGCGTGAGCAAGCTTAGAGTTACTTGAACGAAATGTAAACAGAACTCAGGCGTGCTTGATACGGTTTAATTCTTGTTATCAGTTAACGTTTTAAGTAACTAGATATCTTCAGACTTTTCTTTTCATTATTGCGTTTATTCTGTTTTAAGTCACTTATCAAGGATTTTACCAAATAATGGCGATTCACATAAAATTCGTATGTACCAAACTGTCCAAAGTTGCATCTTGGAAGTAAACAATACCAGAATTGGTATTAAGCTACCAGTTGACACTGTGTGTATTGTGTAAGATCGTCACTCCCACACGCAACGCGCTAGACTTCAAACATGCATCGCAGTAATACAGAACACACAAATACATGAAAGTACACGAGGATATATACGTGGCGTATATACCAACTCTGGCAGTCCTGCCTTATAGCACCATGATTTATTATCCTAAGCCAAAATCGAATTACTTTGGCCATTGCTGACAGACTTGACACAACTTAACAAGTTCACAACTTCCTTCGGGGCTGTCTGCACGACCGATGTTCAAATGACGTGGATACCGCATGCGCAGTGGAAACAAAAATAAGACAAACGGACGGAATACCTTGATTTTTCAGACCTTGGAGTGCTAACTTGTTAGTGAGTGTTGGCCAGATCACACGCCATAAAATCAACCACTTTAATGTCAACGAAGAAATTTCAATGAGTGAGCACAGAGCGCCTACTTATTAGTTCCAATTGGCGATGGTATCTTTTACAGCGTATTGTGTATTGTTCACATATTACACTTTTTTCCGACTAAGGGATCGGGGGCCCCTAAATGCTGGGGTCCCTGGCTGTAGCCCAGTCATTTCCCCTTACTCCGCCACTGCCAGGGGGTTTTATGTCCATATCAATTAGCTGTTTACCTGAACAAACACTTAATTCAGTTGGTCAGCAAGAGCGAAATGTACTGGTGGAAGCATGTCTATGGCCAGTTACTGCTTGCTGCCGATACATGACCGTGTAGATGCAGAACAAATGGTCTTCAACGCCTTCTGGACATTTATTGTTACCATGCTTCCGCATGTTCGCATTGCCTCACTGTTACGTTTGTTGTGGATTTTACAGTTGCTCTCAATCGTCAAACAAATGACAGAGCCATGCAGCTAAACAATTCCCTATTTGAATTGAATGGAAGGTGTGGATATGTATTGAAACCATCGTGTTTACTGGAGGTATATTTTTGTACTATGCCTGAGGCAGCAATTTCGTGATGTGCAAATTCAAAACACTGTAAACGCACATCGGAAACTGCTATTACTCGTGCACTGCAGGGAAAGTTAAAAAAATCAAACGTGTGCGTTTGAAACTCAATAGTTTTGGTTTCATATTGGCAATCACGCTACGAGATTAATTTCTGTGCTTGCAAACTCATGTTCTTGACAGTACCGTCGCTAGAAAGTTGTCATAGGAGGGCTTTGCGTTTCTGCGGGAGGGCTTGACATTCTAAAAATTGACGAAAACTCCACTGAATTATAGTGTTTCGTGTTTCAATTTTGGGGGCTTGGAGCTTTGTTTGGGGAGGCTAAGCCCGCCAAATCCCCTCCGTGGCGACGGGGCTGGTCCTTGAGCTAACGTTAGAACGAAACCGCATATGTAACAGTAAATCGTCTTTGTTAAATTATTTTTATTTACAGAACATTTACAGAGTAGCTTTTAAAAAGAAACCTTAAAGTCACAATAATTGACAACATTTATAAACGTTATAGCTTATACGTAAAACTACGACTGAATTTTTTCTCACTGATGATGGCGCAAGTATAAGCTAAAACTTGTCTTTTCAATATATTGGCTTTAATTTTTTGCATTATAGAATTATTTCAAATTTTCAATTTTTTTACAATTTTCAGGTGAACACTTTCAATCCTCTTTCAATTGCTCTCCCGCAGGATCGAAACGTTCTTTTGTTGACGATTGACGTCATTAGTGGTCAGCAATTACCAAAGCCGCCAAACAGTGTTCTTGGAGAAAGAGGAGAGGTGAAGAATATTTTTAATTTACTTATCTCCCTAAACTAAGCGTTAGTTTCACCAAATGATATGTCTGAATCATGGGCTTGGGAAGGGGGATGCAGGAGACCTTGACCCCCTGGATTATAAAATTTGATATTTTCCTATTAAATTATTTTGCAAAAACACGTTCTCTTAGTTTCGACTGGGTAAAATGAAATTTCACCACTTTTGCCCCCCTGTAGAAATCCTTTTGGCCACCCCTGGAAAAATCCACTGTTGGCCCAAAATCCTTCCGACGTCCATGGTGTGAATACTCTCTGCCTTGCATGACTTTTGCCCCATGGAAAGTCTCGAAACTGGGTCTCGGTCTGAGACCTATCTCCAGATCTGTTTTTGTGAGTCAGTCTCGAAAGTTTCAGGTCTCGTCTCGAAGCATGCACGTTTTGGTCCCGCTAGCGCTTTATCTCGAGTCTTTGAATTCTGTATCGAATCACCTTGGTAAAGCTGCAACAGCTCAACCTCTTTGGTTTTGTCCTTGAGGAAGGAAAAATCAAAATAGTTGACAAAAATTGAAGTATCATGGCATACAGTTGCCTTGGTACAAAAATTCTAACAAGGTAACGGAGTAACAGTTGCATCTCTTTGAGCTGGAGCAGGATTGAGGCAAAGGTTTAAAATAGGTGGCGAAAACTTTTAAACATAATCCGAAAGTTTCAAAGGCGTAACGGCTTGTTTGCGCGTTTTTTCTTAATTTATCAATTTCGGAAATCAGGATTCAAAAGCATTTTGCGATGATTTCATATAGGAACAATTTTTTCTGTTTTCTTGATTGGTAAAATATTTTTTGCGTTTTTCACAGGCTACCGGATGAAAGTTGTTTTTTTGTCTAAATCATAATACAACCAATTTTTTCCAGTTAGTAAAATCGCTTTGCCCTTTTTATACGCTTTTATTATGTCACAAAAAAGATTAACCTTGATCATGTTCCAAGATCTCTCGTCACATGTTTCTATATAGCACTCCAATTTATCAAAAGTGTAGTCAAACCCGTTTTTTGCTGTAATAGCTTATCGCTTCTGAAAACACAGAGGAAGGCAACTGTTTGTAAGGGGAGCAGGTGAAGGGTTTTTAATGACCTAAGCAGGACTGCCTGATTGTGCTTATTTTTAAGATTTGTGCTTGTTTTGAGGAACAATGTTTTAAAAATATTTTCGTGCTTATTTCTAAGAAAAATACTTATTTTTAGTTGTGTACTTATATTTTCATTGTGATGTTATATTGATGCCTCACTTCAAAAAATTAACAGCAATCACCTTCAAATCGAGCTCATCAGCGCCCTGACACTGATCAGGAACGGCAAACCCCGTGGCGGCTTATCAAAGTGTAAACGTTGCCCTTTGCGAGACTTAGTAGACAAACACTGTAGTTTTCCAGCACTCTAAATAGAGAGTACCCTATTTGTGGTTCAGAAATTTGTTTCATATCGACCTTGACAATACAGGACAAATTTTCTTTAATGGCTTCTAATCAGCGCAACAAGCTTCCTGTTAACATTGCAGATAAGACCTGTTGTCGTTACTCATAGATGTACGCAATCTACTTCTCAGCATTGGGCGTCGGAAGGATATTTTCCATCGGGGAGAAACAGTCGTGATATTTTATTTTACCAACTCGAAGCTAAGAGAACAACCTGTTCATATTAAAATCAGTCCCGTAACCAGGGGGCGCAGGCGGGCGAAGCCCCCTCTAGAAAATTTTTCGCCCTCCCCTGGAAAAATGCGTTGGACAAAGTTCAAAACTATTGGACATAGTTAAAAAAATTTGGGCCCCTCTCAGAAAACTCTTTGCCCCTCCTGGTATACCAAGTTGCTTACGGGCCTGATTAAAAAGTAATAGAAAAATAGTAAAATTTCAAAATTCAGAAGTGAGCAAGTCTCTCCTGCTACCCTTTCCGACGCCCATGCCTCTCAGGCAATTATTATGTTTTGAACTCAGAGATTTCAAATTCAAAGTATTACAAAACGTTATTTCAGCTTTCCAGGTAAAAGAACAGGAAATGTTGTTTTGCCTTATTACGTCATAGGTGGCACGGCTGAGGTGACCAATCTCGTGATCTTATTATCGAACTAAGATTAAA
>Ga0210059_1000924_pt1 | contig 41844 bp, 28 predicted proteins | sample Ectturendosymbi2_FD_188042 | JGI IMG/M metagenome (GOLD analysis project Ga0210059, IMG submission 188042) | Ecteinascidia turbinata endosymbiont from Florida, USA - Sample 2 (SPAdes) (version 2) | ecosystem: Host-associated > Tunicates > Ascidians > Unclassified | place: Key West, Florida... | reverse complement strand
TTAAAATGATCTCCAATCGTATGTGTTTTATGAATGAGAGACAGATGAGCAAGTTCTTTCAGATATTTTCTAAAAAAGTTCCGCAATTCTTTTTCTAGTTGTAGAGATGTTTCGCCAAGGTAGGGCAGGTAAAGAAGAATTCTTCGAATGTCAGTCATCTTTTCTTGCTTGTTTTTAGGAGTGTTTTTATAACGTTTGTTGAGAAATATTTTTATTTGTTTGTCTATTCTATAAACCAGTCCGGGTATCCATTGCTAAGGAAACAGGATTTAATATTTTGGAATTCTTTGTGAATTAATTGGTAAGAACTGCAAATTTCATAGGAACGATGTAATACACTTTGAATTACACTCTTTTTGTTTGTAATGGCGACAAGCTTTCCCATTTATTGTACAGTCCTGTATGAGTGTTTTTCCTGTAGGTAGTTGATTCAATCCCGGTTTCAGTTTTTGTCCATAAGACATCCAAATATGCCAATTGTCCGTCTGCTTCCACCTCTTTTGAAAAGCTTATTATAAAAGAACAGATCTATCTTCTCTTTGGAATCAAACGTACAGAAAATATCATCTACATAACAGAAAATTATTTGAGATAAAATGGAAGGTGTCTTTGCTGTGGATGGGTGCCGGCGCAGCTCCTTTAAAGATTTTGATAGTCTTGAGGCGCATTGATAGGTTAAACTGCCAATCGAGCAGAGAATTGGTCTCATTGGAACAATGTCCTTGTGAACTTTTGGAAGACCGTACAAGGTTGGAGTGACGGCAGCAGTTGTTCGGATTTGGTTGTAAACACTATCGTCTAAAGCACCTTTCTTTTTCAATCTACTCAGAAAACCTTGAAATTTCTTTAAATTCTCCAGGTTGGCGTTACCTTTCCGGGGTTGAAACTTTGTTTTATCCTTTAAAATGGTACCCATCTTTTTGATATAATTTTTTCTGTCTAAAACCACGACACCATTTCCTTTATCAGGTTTACAAATAATAATAGAAGTATCTTGGCTGAGAGTACGAAGAGTTTGTTTTTCTTTCCTAGTGAGTACCATTTCGTCTTCCCTCTTTGTAGAAAAAAACTAGATTTGAGTTTGCTGTACTGATTGATCAGAAGTCTCTTAAGTTCAATTCTGTGCTGTTGTTGAAGAAACGGACGACATTCCTGGTAAACTTTTCAAGATTTGTTCGCACTTGCAGAAAATTGAACTTTCCAGGCAAAATACCAAAATCTGATCCTTTATTAAGCAAGTCTATTTAACAATTACCTAATTTTTTACTTGAAAGGTTGGTGACCACATTGAGGTTATTTTCAATATTTTGCCAATTTAAGCCTAAACGACACTGAAGATGGATTAAGAATAATCCGAAACGTCTCAAAATATAAATGTATAGTTTTTTGAAGCCTTTTTTAGTGTTGATGAAACTGTTAAGTCTATCCCAATTTTATGCTCCAAAATAAGTAAGATCTGTCCACATTACTGACGGGAATAGACGGCGATTGTGGTGTAAACAAAAACAATCGCGGGCTGTATACGTAATTAATTGGTAAAATTAAGACGAACGGTTGGTAGTGACAATAAACTCTAAACTGGGGCTGTACCGGAATTCCGTTCCGGCCGGAAATCAGTTACTTTCGGATGACTCTAAAGCTCTTCTTAGTTTAAAACTTCAAGTAGATCACTTGTGGTGATGTAACAATGGATAACAGGATTACACGGCAAGATTAATTTAAAGCAGGCATGGGAAAGCTACAGCCCGGTAAGCTCTTCAATCAATTCGCCTAACTAAACCAAATTTTATTGGTAAAGCCAATCCATTTTTTCACATTCCTTGCCATGTCCATTTCTCCCCAGTACAAGGTGCATTTGTATTACTCCGCTCCGTGTTTTCTCTTCCCTCTTTAAAACATGTTAACCGCTGTTTGGTTTCCCAATAACCTCTTTCGTGAGACTCAGCCTGACAAAAGCGCTTACTGGAAAACCACAGCATTGAACGAAAGTTTGCTGTGTAACGATTTGCAAAACTTTCCAAAGCGGGAAAGATATAACTCCTTCTGTAAAGATTAATGGATCGAAGTGACAGAGTGCAAGGAGTGGACGGCAAATTTTTTCCACTAAATTTTTTCCCCTGACCAATGGCCGTTGTCTAATTTGCCATGAAAGCGCTGAAGTTTATGTTACAATGTCGTCCGTCACTTTTGCTTCGACATCAACAAAGCTCGTCACAAATCCTGGGCAACTGACCAACATCTTAGATTTAACTTGAGAATTGCCACAACAAAGTTAACTCCAGACGTTGATGCACCGACTGAAAGGGAATACTAAAATCAGGGTTGCGGAGTCGGAAGGATGTCGGATTTTTTGTCCGACTCCGGATGTCCAACTGGATCATTTTTTATATCTCCTAAATTGGCATTTACTGTTGAAATGGTACAATTTCGTTTGAAACTTTTGTTGAAACACAGATTTCTTGCTGTGCATCACGATTTCCATTTATTTTAACAGACAAATTTCATTCTCTTTATGTTAAGGAGTCGGAGTCGGGAGTGAGAAATTTTGGAAAGTCGGAGTCGGATATTTTACCTCGGATTCCGCAACCCTAACTAAAATTGACACTGTTTCCACTAAAATAGAAAGTGGTTTGCAAAACCTTCCGTGAGGTTTTGCACTTTTCTCAACCATGTAGTAGCATTTACATCTCATACTAGTTCACAAAAACAATCCATCCATCTGCTCCCGATCCGATCTGCTGTCAAGTTGACAAAGGCAGTGCGACACGTGATTTGAAACAACTTTTCCAGCCCTGATCTAAACGAACTCGTGACTCCTCACAAGGAAAGTCTAACTCAGAAATCAAAATGCCTTGCCTTCCATCTTTTATACTTGAAAACCAAATTTCTATAAGATACAATCTGTTATTGCTTTAGCTTGGAGTGTTTCACTGCATTTTAAACAAAATCTTAGCTAGAAAACAAAGCAAACAGATAATTCCGGGAGCGGACGGAAACGAAAATCTTGATTCCGGTTCACCCCCTACTCCATAATCAAAATATCTTGTATCGACACACCAGAACATCTTCAAAAAATCTTTTGGGAATTGTGTGAAGATGTGAAGGGTTCTGACAGATGAAGAAGTAGTATTAGCAAGCTACCTGCTAACTATGTGTCCAGAGAATGGTAATGCTTCAAATGATAACGTGGATACCTTCACCTTGCCCAGTTGTTGCAACGACCTTTACCTGATTTCGCTTAACGCAGTGAAATCCTGTTTTAGCACAGCCTTGCGACAGGACTTACCGTTTCGGAGCCAGAGGCGGAGTTCAGACTGTTATTGTTACCGTTGTTGACGACCAGAGTCTTCTTTCTGCAACAAAAATGTTGTTAAATATCTGTCCTTAAATGTTAATTTGACATTCAAGAAAGACAAACTCTGCGACATTTACATGTAATTTAAGGAACGTAAGCATTGCAAGCACATTGCAATTAAAAAAAGATGCAGGCCACGAACTTTGTCACTTTCGCTGGGTTTCGAGCAGAGCCAGAACGGTTTTCCTTTTTATCAGCAGCAATCTTGTTAGTGGCAAGATAGTTTGCTTTTGATCTGCAAAACGGGAGGAGGCCGGTGTCACACACAAGCCAATAGACTTGTTACGATCATAAAACTTGTTAAAATCACTTGACTCACGTTGGTTTCATTTTTCTTTTTGGTCGCTCGCTGACGGAGGTGTCGCCAGAAGAAGGAGACTCTCCTACGCTAATATTTTCTTCCGTTTCCTCACTTTCGGAAGCTGCATCGGTTGCAGTATTTCTACAAAAGTAAATCGATGTTCCGCACTAAAAAGCAATTAACCTTATTCTCCAACAATTCTCTTGATGGTACGCCGTGGAACAGCAGCCCAGAAGTCTTTGCACAAACAACATTTGGCAAGAACCTTCGCTTCGTTACCAAATTAACTGCCGTCAGTTTAATCGTTATTGATTTGGCGTTTTTTTAAATCGTGATGTAATCAATCCAGTATACTAGGAAGCACGTTATTGGAAATAACTCAGCTACCGCGTCAGTCAAAAGTCAAAGGAATGTTTCGAGAAAAATGAAACTTAACCGGATTTATGCGAAGGTATTCGCACAGTTCGACTTATAGCGCTGTACGTCTGTAATTTCAAAGCAGGTTTATTACATACAGGGCATGGTGGGCCGTTTTTCGGGGTTTGTTTAGCGTGGTAAACTGATGGCAATTAAAGCTAAGCCGAAGCGTTACGGTAGCATGCACTCTGGACGGACACACACCAAAAATGCTGCTGAACGCTGCTCATTTGAAAAATAACGCAAGAAATTATCGAAATAGACATGGAAACAAACATCCCACGTATTCAACGTAAGTTCACCAGAACAAATGGGTTCAATGAAAAAGCACCTAAGGAAACCAATTTTTCATTCAAGATCATTAATCTTTGGAGAATGACAAGTTCGATAAAAACAAGTTTTTATTACAAGCATCGATACATCGTGTAAATTTAGAACAAACCACTCTGATGTTCAGGGCTACACACCGTAAATGACAGTAACACCATTATCGACTGTAGTGTATTTACCCAAACATTACTGCCAGGTTTGAGGAATAGCCAAACATTTTTCTAACTTGGACAAGGGAATTGTACCAACTGCTATAAAAACAGTCGAATGGTTATTGCTGCAGACGATTCCTGTAAACTGACGAGGGCTAAAAACTCCAGACTCACGTGGAACAGGTATTTTTTATTTACGTTTTTGGTGTTTGCCTCAGACACAAGGCCCACATCGTTAGGTAAAACACAAGGGTACAGAAATGCTTATACACGTTTCACGGGATAGGAGTGATTTTGAGGAGGTAGTGGATACCGAAGAGCAACAACCACTGAAACAAGGCACCAACACTACTGCATCGGTCATCGTCACACACAAGCGTTACATAATGTGAAAAAAATGGAGATTTGTGAAAAACATCAGGCAGATGAAGTGAGCGGATAACAATAAGTTGGATGAAGATGCGCATCTTGGAGCAAAAGCATAGAAATTGTTTCTAATAAAGGTATCAAATGAACACTTGCGCTCCTTGGGCTGCAATGCAAAATTCGATAGACATTGTTGTAGGGCCTACAAATGTAGGCAATGCGTGGGCGTGTAACACTAGACTGTATGTATCTGCACCACAACTGGCTGGATTAAATCGGCATACAACACGGGCAAAACATAGTATTTTAACTACAGTAGAGCACAGAGCAAAAATTCTTGTAGCTTGTTTGCTGTCCATTAACGTCATTTCACTTGCCTCTGAATGTCATTGTCATCCTGCAGTGAGGCATGAAGTAATCTACCGACACATTTGACTTGGTCGGAAAACCTATCATTTATGCCATTCAGGTATCAACTAGTGTAACAGACTGTTTAAACTCTGTAGGGGAAAATCGACTGTCTTGTTACAGTTAAAAAAATTTCATGCTGCAGTCGTGCCGTCACAACAAATATCCAGAAAGGTGTTGAAGACCACTGTGGCTGGGATCAAACACACATAAATTATCAGCAAACAGAAGATGATTCACACACGTATTTCCTAAAGTGCATCCTGCTCTGGCTGTGCGTAGCTGTACTAGAAGCTCATCAAGACAAATAGCGAATAGATATGGGCTGAGAATTCCCCCTATCTTACCCCGTTGGTTACGGTGAAGTGGTCTGTAAGGTCATTTCCCAGCTTCATTTGTATATTCTGATCCCTATCCAACTCATCAGCAGTCTTACTACGCACACAGCTACGCTGCGCTCAATCATTCTCAATAAGTTGTGGTAAGTTCTGTCGAACGCCTTAGATACATTTGAAAAGGAGGAAAAACTGGGGTGCTTTACGTACATAACATGACACAAATCTGAGTAAAAATATACAAATATCCGTCCCACGTTGTGGCTTAAAGCCAAACTGGTCGTTAGTGGCGGCAACAGATGGTGAAATGCAGGATAAAGATGTAATATTGAAATAGTTTGGAGATAGTTGTTGCGAGTGAAACAGCTTTGTGGTTACCAGCGTCACATATATCAGCATTCTTGTTCTTGCAGATAGGCACAATGACAGTATTCATGCAGTTGTTGTGAAACTTGCCATGCATTAACACACGTTGAATGGATTACTGAGGTGAAAAAGCACACATTGAGACCAGCATTGGCAATGTGTTACACATAACAATAAATATTAAATTCATAATTTTTCATGGTTACTGGTTGTTTAGATTTTGATTTACAAAGTTGTTAACATTGCTGTTTTTTCAGTAAATCTTTAAAGTGCCTTTTCCGCATCACTTTTCAGGTTGCGTCTCCAACCGCGGATGGACACATTGATTTCTTTTTCTGATTTTTTTCAAAAACGTTTTAGAGAGTAGTGGTCCTGCTGGGTACTTCCAAGTCTATCTGCCTTGTGCTTTTCCTCTGCCTTATAACAGGCTCTGAACGTATATTTGAAACCTTTGCGGCTTTCACATTTTCGGGACTTCGAGGCTTATTAGTGTCTTTCTAGCGAAGTAAGCATTTCTGTCAGGACAATGTTTCTCTTTAAACTTTGTAACAGCAGTATATCTACTACGACTGTAAGCAAATAAAACCACTGATTAGTACGCGAGGAAGCGCGCTGAGAACGGAGTCTCAGTTACCTTGTTTTGCGTTTCGGCTTCGCTTGTTCAGATTTGTCATCTGAAATGTGTAATTTTCTTTTTCTTCCAGGTCTCCTGCTCAAAACATACGCAGAATGGAAGAAATCAATATCGATCTTCAACAAAAATATGACTGAAAAGATCATTTCGCCAACGGTTATTTCGACTTTTCCGCTCCTCGATTATTACCAATCTAAAGAAAGAGCGGTGACCAACCAGTTAAAGACGCCAGGTGAATCGATGTTGTCATCATCCAGTTTTTTCTAAATAAATAATGTAAACATTTCTCACTCTCAAAAACTTACCTAGGAGGACTCGACATCTTGCTAGATTCCTGAAAAATAAAACAAGCTTCTTGAAAGCTTTCCAACAGGTCTTGACGTCTGAAATTAATGGCCTTACGTTTTCGCTGTGTCACTACTCATGACATGTCTTTACCTGCGATGTAGTGGTTTGGGAAGTGGGGGGCGTTGGCAGCGTGGCCGAAGAAGCAGCGGACGGCAAATCAGCAGCACGTTTTTGGGACGGAGGCGATTGCTGAGTTGTCGGAACACTTCCGTCACTCGGCGAAACGCTGCCGTCAGACGTCGCTGACGTAGACACTGGTTTCATTTTCCTAAAAAAATTCAGAACAGCTTTTTTAATAACTGTCTTGAAACCCAAGCTGCAGAAAGAAATCGCTCTGGAACCAAACGTTAACAAAAAAGAAGACAAAAACGCACGTGACTCAAAATCCTCATCACTTGATTAAATGCTCCTTTCAAATGCCTAATGCTAGTGAAAGTCTTTTTCCACTCATACTACTTACGCTATGTCTTCTCAAAAAGGAATACTTTCCACATTACTACTACTGTACTAAAATGCACAATTGCAAAACTGATCAACTAGGCCCTTACTTATCCTTGGACCTTTTTACTGCTCCACCACCAAAAATGAGAAGTTGATTTTTAACTCTGCTCTTTCTTTTGAGAAATAAAATCTTTTCTTCGGTGGTAGTCACGAAGTGGCTGAAAAGATATATAATATCTGCTGCAGCTGATTCACCCTTTTCAAGCGACTAACTGTCACAGTTTTTTGAAAAGCATTGGCCAGTACTGTTACACGACGAGCAACTCCATCAATAAAAATATTCGCTGCAGCAAAAACACAATAAGAGATATTTTTGAGGATAAACAAAACTGCACACAATAGGATTTTTTGCTGTCATTTTTGTTAAATTTTTGTTTCAGCAAGATCCAACAGAGTACATCTTTCAATGATCCAGAGAGGCAATCAACAAATCACTGGACGACCAAAACTTATCAGGCGGACATGAAGCAACAGACGTCAAGCATTGTCTGCCAACCGGACACTTTCGAGAGCGCTCAGTGTATTCCAAACAAGCACTTGAAAAGCTATCCTGAAAATTTTCGGTTCGTTGCATTCCCTTGTGGAGTAGTAGCAGTGCGACATATTCAATTTAATACAACATCCACCTTAGAAATACCCGACCATTAAGCCACCGGAAGCAGCTTTGCAACCGACTTTACCTGTGCCAAGAAACTTATTGCGCAACTTGCGCGTTGGTGGCGTCCTAAATCTGTTCACCTAAATCTGCGAAAATCCGTTCAGCTGCAATGAACAGTGAACTTGCGATGCTGCATCGTAAACATCCTTCAGCGTCTTATCACAATTTCACCACATGCGAAAACAACTTCATTGGATACAACGACATGGCAGGCCTGTTGTCTCAATAAAAGTGCAAGCTTCGACACATGCTAACTGACGATGCGAATCCTGCTGCGTTTCTTCTCAAATTTTATTTCTCAAATTGAAAATCGCAAATGCACTGAGCAGTGGTATGATACAAAATAGAAATCACTAAATTGGGAGGTTTCAATGCAGACAGTCCTCTACATCTATCAAAATCGCTGCCCAACTTGTAAAACTGTGAAGTCGCCAGCCATAAAGGAACTATGTCATCCATGTTAAGAAACAAGGATTGAAGTTGTATGCATAACTCGTGGATGAAATTTGCACCTCGATTCGTCACTGCCAACTTTCTGCTCTTATCTTTAGTCACGTTCACGTTCAACCTCAAATACGCACTTTCCATTTACCTGGTTCCCTGATGGGATAAATTCTTCCTGTATTTATCCCCACCAAGTGCAGCGGTGGTTGCAACGGTGGGAACGGGCTTCAAGTTTGAATAGAATTCTCGAGGAAGGTAGATTTTGTTGTTTTCTGGTCCAGCTGGCTGCAATAAATATGCGAACACATGAGAACTATTGCCGAAGGCATTCAACTCTGGATCGCGCAACCAACACATGTATCAGAACAGGTTAAGGCAGCATCAGACTCGAGCGATGCAGTTGCATGAAACTGACAGGGCACTGCGTTTGAAGGCGCGTCTTCAACTGACAAGATCGCTGCGAAAATTTTTACGCGTGAACTGCTACTGGTCTCATCTCATTTCCGTAATGAAAGTAGCACGGAACCATTATAGATCTTGGAAAAAAGTAATGAAAAGGTAAATTGAAAATCTTTTTCCACATTAACGAGTTGAGAACTGCATTACTCCCTCCAATATGAAAACATTTGCAAAAGACTGGATGGTCACTCTCGTAAAAAATCATAAGTTTATGGGGATGAATACTGTACTAACTTTTCGAAGAAAGCAAAAGCACTTTTCATACCGTTACCACATAAGATATTTTATCAGCAATGAGCAGTAAAATATACTTCCGCCTGTCAAAACGTCTGGGACAGGTATTTGAAAATGAATGCGTGTTGGTGCAAGGCGCGTGAAGAGCAGTCAAGAGCAGTGAGTTGAGACTGCAATATTATGCTCGAATCCATTGTTCGACGTTTCTCTTCAGCCAACGGAACGCAAATACTTGGGCATCACGCAAACGACAGGATTATGCTTTTTCACTCGGACGAGTGACAGCGACAATGCATCAGAAACAATTCAGGAATTAAGTTCAGGCGCACACGCTTTTCAAACAATAAACGGCGTAAGATTTGACAGTATAAAATTTCTACATACCGGTGTGTACAAACGACTCGGAATATATTTCGTGACGACTTTGTCTCCGGGTTCAAGAATCGCAACCGCGTGTTGACTGGATCTTTGCAAAATGTGTTGCACGATAAGGTCGCAAACGGCGTAGATGTTCTACAAATGAGAGCTTTTTCATAAACGTTTGGAAACACTAACTACATTGACGAGATTCCTATATTTCGGGAGTGGCCAACCAGTCAGAGACCAAGAGCCACATTTCTTACTGTTTTAACGCAAAGAACCACATCATACACATTGGCACACATGAACATCACACATACCTTTGTATCACACACCAGCATGACAATGACAAAACTTTACAAGCCATTTATTGTTATGCATGCTATTCAGTGGAACTTCTGTTCTGGTAATTACATATGCCGCATGAAACCGGGCAGAGCCGCGGGTCGACCACCCCTGCTATATTTATATAAAGGGTTTTTAGAATAATTATAGTGTTCTGTTCTCCATCACGCGGCAACGTCGGGTCAGTAATAGCTCAGTCACACGGGTCTGCCTTTCATTTCCGAGTGGTGATCCGCAGGAACGGATCTTTGGCTCCTAGTCAGGTAAATTTAGCCAAGGCACGTCACTGTAGGAATGTATGTTTCATCTGACCTGGTAGGAGACACGATTGTAACGAGGGCCTGTTGGCAGTTGCTGACCAAACCACACGTAATAAATAACTTCATCAATGTAATCAAAATTGCCGCCTCTTCTAAGCATTGCACGTAATACTATTGCCAAATTCTTTGTCACGCGTTGGTCAACCGTTGTTACCGAGATGTTGCAAAACGTGATTGTGACATGTCTTTCTCAAAGCAATTGGCTGAAATCACCACAAATCGCTGCCCGCGTTCAAACACCCTGCACACCGGGACTGCCATAGCCGTGCGGCCAAATGGGAAGGGGACAAATGAGCATTGATTCCAAAAGTGGATACATGAGCCCTACGAACTAAATTCGTACAACGTCAATAGATGCCATAAAGACAAACACGCCACAGAACGTCGAAAAAATTTAACTCCATTTCTACTACAAGTACAAAACTAGTAGAAGACATCCAAGTCTTCAACCACAGCTACTCACTTCATTCTTTTGAGTGTCGTTCGCCTTTTCTGCGTTTTTTGTCCGTTTCAAGTTTTCTGACAAACGTTTGATAAACCCGTAACTTTCCGGATGATCTTTGGTGAGCAAAGGATCGAGGATAAAGTGAATGCAACTAAAGAACATTACAGAAGACATGTTCTCGCAATTTGTTCTAATAACAGTATCTGACGTCAGACAACGATCGTATGACAGAAGTGAACCGCAAACACCAGTAGAAGGGCGCACACGGGTATAGGAGCTTATGCGACAGAACTTTCAGCTTCTTTGTTTTCTCGTCACGCAATCCCTGTAATTATTAACAAACCCCAGAAGCAAACTACTTGAGATTAAAATGACATCATAATAAATCGCTCGCAATGTTCCTATTCGAACGAGCGCTGGCTCCACATAGAAAGCGCAAAACAAACAGCAGGAACCGCACCATTTGTCCGCTGCTTATTGGATAACAACTAATTGCAAACAACGACAAACGATCAAAGACCGATCGAATTACTCTTTGATTCTCGCCAAGCTCCGCTTCGAAATTCTTTCTTGAAAATCTGGGTCGTTGGCAAGCAAGTAGACAAGGTAAGGAAGCATGTATTCTGGCATCATCGCCGTGGCCACATCTGTCGATAACACACATGATTTTCACACACAAAAAAAACATTATGACGATAGCGAAAACTCCAGCCTGCAATCATGAAAAGAGCAATGCGCAATTAACATCATGGACGCTTTAGTTTCCTTTCCTCGACGACACAGCGCAAACGTCAATGCGATTGTCTCAACAATAATTTCGTTGTGCTAACAATGGCACGTTTAATGCAAACGCACACCAAGCGACGGCACGAAATGGCGGCCTTACATGATCCGACTGCACTTTGTTTGTTGACATCCCGGATTCGTTTGACCAGTTGCTGATAAAGGTAAGTTCCATTTTCTCTTTGTTCTCGCAGCGTTTCCTGCAAAAACAAGAAATTTTCGCGAAACGCTTCAACACAAATCACCGGAGCTGAACAGTGGAGCAGCAGGTGCTGAAAGGTGAAAGAAGCTTTCTAATAAAAAACATTACGAGTGTGAAGTGAGTCTGTCATAAGACATCGCTGTCCTGAAATATTTACGAGAATTCGTTTCGCTTATCACCTGAGAAACCATTGAGAAAAGAGAGAGGAAAGAAACGTGGATTTGGAATCTGAACAAGGCCTCGAAGAGCTTTCTAACGAAGTTTTTTCGAACTTCCAAAACCGGATCCTGTTGATAAAAATGGAAAAGTCAAACTCGATGCATCTGGCAAGACAACTGCTGAAAAGAATGAAAGTATGGATACTGCGCACTGATATAAATCACACGTGTCATAGTTAAGCCAAAAGATTGGAATGATCATTCAAATCGACACGCTTGATCTTCGCTTTTGTACTATCTTGACGACTTACATTTATTAGCATCGCCAGTTCTTGGTAGATGGCTGGTTTGAAGAGGTCCTTGTACTCGGCCACTCTGGCGATTTTAAGGACGCAGCACGCCGCTTGTAGTCTCAAATGGGACATGTCAGCCTAAAAGATGAAAAGGCGATTGACTTCAGGGGTTATGTCAACAACCAAGCAATCTTCAACATAAATTTGGGTGAAAAGAATCGAATTGTTTGAATGAGGTTCACTGTAAATTCAGGACGTTCTGCTTATTTGACAGTAGATCATTTATTCTTACTTTTACACTTTTGCCACACAAACACAATGGACAATGTCCTTTTAACACTTTTATCAAAACGAAATTATAAAAATTAGGTATGACGTGCATCGAAACTAGTCCAACAGCAGCAAATCAACTGAAGCAATACAATTTCACAAAAACATCCAAACATTGATTCAACGGCCGTAAACTTTATATATCAACCACACGAAGACACTCCACGACCAGCAAAAAATTTGCAAAATCTGACTCGAAGACGAAATATCCACTCTGCCTTAACTCCTCGAACTACACATCAGGACATGAGCGCGTAAGACATTACAATAATGCGAGCTCTTCTCCAATTGCACAAAAGTCCAACCAAATCACTATGTTACTTTTGCGATATTTCCGCTCTTCATAAGGTCACCATCATTGTGCAACATGTGTTGCAAAAGACGTAACGTTGACCCACAGCAGTCAAAGTCGTTTGAGTGAAGTCCGTGCAGCCATCGTACCATGCACTTCATTCCAGCGATCTGTCACAAAATTAACAATCACAGTTATGCCTGTCACATGGGTTTGAAATAAGTGCAAAAATAATAATAATAATAACAGCGAAAAATACGCAAGTAGAAAGTTTGTTTTGCAGTCCTGCCTCATGTTTCTTGACAAAGATATGTGTGAACGCAAAGATGGCGCTGCTTAACACGAGGTAAACAGCTACATGCTGCGCAATTCACTTACTGTACCTCTTACTTTTACCAATCGGTCACTAGAAGACCACCTGGCATTTTCACAGAGGTCAAGATTATGATGCCAACATGAAAGCAAAACAGCAAGAGTTTTAATACCTTCGTCTTTGTTTCTCGACTGATCTCAAACTTTTCACACCACTTCTGTTCCTTCTTCTTTGTTTTGGACTGCGCGCCCGACACGTCACCGCTCGACTTCATGATCACCTGACGTAACGACCAATTCACGTAATAAAGAGTAAAACGGTAAAGTTAACCTATAATGCAACAAATTAGATAAACCACTTTGCTGTCCGATCTGCAACGTTTCGTTAAGCAAGAGAAAAACAAACGTTTCGAAAAATAATCAGCAGCGAGTGCAAACCACCTCACAATGACGACACTTTATTAAAAGGAATATCAAACTTTTCCGGAAAAAAAAACACTGCACGGACTGACGCAGTACGCCATAAAATTAAGTGTTGCCAAGATTTGGAGTTGTGGTCAAAACTATTGGCATGCAGCACAGCAGCAGAAGCAGGAGGCATGTCCAACCTGTTTCACAACAACTGACGCTATGACTGTGCGCAGTTGAGTAGCTGCCTTGTCGGGAAGAACTTCAGCGATGCAACCCAGTGTGGTGAGGACGGTCTGCATCTGGGACGAAGTCGCCGTGTTTGACGCAACCATTTCCTTGCAGTGGTCGAATACCTGTTGAAGTTTATGTAAATCACAGTGAGGCGCGGCAGTGCACATCTCAACTCACGTGTTATCTGACACATCAGGCCTGAAACAAATGTTGCATGCTCAAGCCGTGCCTTTGGTCTGAGACCACTCAAGGGGTTCTAAAATTCGAAATTAAGCGTTGCCAGGATTGACAGCGGGTCTTCCTGGCCGAGAAAACAGATGAAACTAAAGGTTTGCAAAAAATCTAAATATACCTTTTCAAATATTCAAATGCCAAAAGATATGAGCTTTCAAAACCTCAAAGACGTAATTATTTTTTACATTGCAAATCCTTGCGTGAAGTACATATTAACGAAAAATTGCGAAATTTTCTGAACAACGTGTAAAACATGCTTTATAGATGAGTAACAAAACGCAAAACTTTTGTCACTGCAGCAGACTACATGTAACTAATCAAAGATCAGGCACGGTTTTCCTTCAATTAGCTTGTTCTTTATTGTACATTGTACATCCCAGTGGCGAGGCACGTACGTATATCGCATCAGATGTCGCTCAAAACCCAAACTGATTTAATCCGGTAGACAATTAAGAGATGAACGGATCTCTAAACACAAATCCAAATACAATGAGAAATATCACGTACCTGCATCAGGGGCCCCTCACGAACAGATTCCAATTGATTAATGCAATAAACAGCAAATTTCGCTTGTTTCGTTGAGCCCGCCTTCGCTTTGCTTTTAAGCTCAGGAAGTAATACCCTTGATAGAAAAATTTTACTATCAACACACTACTGCAGAATACAGCTGAGAGTTCGGTGGATAAACCTGTCTTAGTGACTAGATCTTTTGGTGCAGTCAAGACGTTTATGATGCTCCAAATAGTGACAACTGAGAACTGAATGACTGAAAATAAACCAGAAACTGAACAAAATCGCGGCTGCCATGAGACAAGATAAAATTAGTATCTATATTGAAAGTGTAAAATACGAGACTCAATTACGATCTAATGTCGGCAAAGTTCTTCTCGATGATTGGCGCTGTGTGCTTGAGAATTATCAGCGATTGTTCAACGACATGCTCTTCATGCGTGCGTCGCAGAAACCCAAGCAATTCTTCGTAACATTCAACTGACGAAAAGAGGTAGGGAGCCAGTTGCGACAAGGTCTGCAAAAGAATGAACCGCGTCGCTCGCCGGGTTTGTTCCAATCAGCCACACACAAGCACGTTAATTAAGAAAAACGGAGTGTTCAGCGAAAAACATCACTGATTTGATGTCTTCAGGTTATTTCAGTTGATTTCTGATGCTAGCTCAACGGGCCAAATTGTTATTACGAAGAACACGAAATTTGACCTGCTATATTAATGCGCTGCCCACTGCGCTGTGCTTTATAGCGCCAACGGAACAGTCATTTTCACCGGAAGGCAGGTCAATGTATTTGTCTCTCAGCAATACCAGCTTACGCGAACAGCACAAACCGATTTTTCGGTCTTGCACAATTTAAACTCCCAATATTTGAGATCCCTAACGCTAACGCTCAAGTGTTTGCAGACTTGTAAGACAGGTAGTACAGAGACTAGTAAGTGATAGAATGTCACATGAAAGGTAAAACAACATGTGCAGCAATTGGTTTTAGGCACTTTGACGCTGTAGCGAGTGTGCGCATCCGCTTTTCCAGAACACATTCAACAAATCACCGACTCAAGTCGAGTTGCTTACCACTTAAAATACTATCCTAGCATATGATTCGAAATTATTTCATATTATTCGAAATTATCATAACTTATGATTTGAAATTATCTCAAAAGGTCAAGTTGAAATTTGTGAAAAAGTGTTAGTGAAAAACCTGAATTCAAGTAACTAGTCTCCACAAAGGCAACAAACAAGTCAATCCATCGGCAATTTTTTTATGGAAATCGATTTTACGCCCAAATTTTTTGAATAAGATATTCAGTAAATTTGAATACGATTGTATTTGAATAAGTTTTTCGGACTGAGGATGCGTAGCGTTACGTGCAATCGATTTCCTAACAAGAATTTGCCAATGGATTTCACTTGTTTGTGACACGTTCGTGGAGACTAGTTAAATACAGATATGTGCAAGTTTGAATCATCGCAAAAAGAAAGCAGAACCCTATCGGGTGGTTCCCCGAAAGCTTGCAAATTTTCAATTGTTGAAAAATCTGAAGTGAGAACTACCGTTAAACATTCAGGGGGAAAACACTTGATGATCGATCTCCAGAACGAACGACTGAAGAACACCACAAACAACTCTGGCATCGGTGTTACAAAGGTTTCCTTAAAAGTCAAACAAGGAAGTCTTTACTAAAACCTTGGCCAGAAAAAAACAAAACGAAAGATAAAGTCGTTAGCAGAATTTAACACGTATTGATCAAGTCAGCAAGCTAAGCCATCCATGAATAGCTTACGCGCAGTAACTCCATGGCACGTATTTGGGCATCTTCTGTGTTTAATAAATCCACATCAGACACTCCATCAAGAGATTCCTTAATCATGTCGAACAAACTCCTGAACACATGCAAACGACATTCAACAGCTATTTCTCAGAGTAAAAAAGCTTTGTATGGAGCTGGCTTTTTCAGGGATGTTTCAGATAAGTTTTTATTGCATCAACATGCTCAGTTCAAAACAGAATAAATTGCATTATGGCATTATCAAATTACGTTTTTTCAACGCAGTGCTACTGTTTTTCAAACCACCTTTCAGCACCTGCAGTAAATTAGTAATGAACACAAAATCAACCGAACAGGAAGAACAAATATCACGTACTTCATGCAGGAAGGGTCAATAAGAACGGGAAGAATTACGGCTCGTTCAAGAAGTTGCTGAGTCATTAACTTGACAGGCTTTGAAACACCGTCCGACTCTAACTTCTTCAACATGTCTCTCTGCGGAAAATTTATAGCAATTACATCGCGCTTCCCATAGCATGAAGGATAGAACATGGCAAAAGCAATTAACTCACCAAAAATGCTTCAAACGTGTCTTTTTTCATGACGCTTTGCTATTTTGTTTGTACAAGGCTCAGTCCGCAAAGTAGACTCACATGATTAAGGGACATAAACTATACCTGGGCAAACTACAGCTGATGCGACGTAGTATAAACCAGGGTACCTCCGCTGGCGTTCAGGTCTCAACGATTCCATTAAAAATATATCACAGCCCATCCATCTTGATCAGTTCACACAAAAATGCGAGAAGTGCACCAACAGGCTTGAATTAATTTAAAATAGTAACTGAAGACAAATTAATGCAGTCATTTCGGGCTTTTCAAACACGCGTTTTTCATTGGACCACATAGATACATAATGAAGTATGTCACTGATTTGAGATCCCTGCCAAAAGTGGTAGTACTACTAGCAAAAATGTCAATTTTTCCTGTTGCGAACCGTTGTTTATACAGCTCTATTCCGTGAACTATTACTACAAAATGTTGTCAGGCTGAATTGCTAACATTTGCGCGGACTTAGGCGTTTAATGAGCAATATCGCCTTGGTAAAGTAAGAGAAGTACACAGTTGGACATACTTAATATTTACGGTATTAGAATGAGGATATTAGAAACAACAACCCACCAAGCAATGATCTAAATGTCAACGATGAGAACAGCTGTTTTTTCGGTACGTCCGATACGTTTTCATGTAAATCATTGTTTGTTGCATTTGTTTCTTAAAAAGACTTTGCAAAACCTAAGTTGTTCCAATGAGAGTATCATTATGCGAAATACTTCCAGAAGTATTTCCAGCACGTTAATGATCCAATAGCTTGTAAATCCCGAAAGACCCGAGTGAGGACAAGAAGTCATTCAGTGCTTGACAGCACCATCAACTGCACGACCACTGGGATAGTGTAGTTCTTTAGTGTTGTGATGAAATGTTATGGTTTTTGGTTGTAATGCTTCAGTTCAGCTCCTTGTACATCACACCTCTTGGGGTGGTTGCACGAACGAATGCTCCGTAGTCAAGGGGAACTGACTCGAAAACATCGGCATTTTGAAGTGTGGTGATATTTAATTGAATCAGACTAGCAGTATTGTACCTGTTTTATTAAAATCGGTGACAGTATAATGGACCCCTGCTCGCCAACACAAGGCAGTTCTGTCAAGGTGTTTTAAAATGGCTACGTATTAAACTAAATTTACTGATGGCTACGCATTTAATTTTTAGCAGTGTGAACATAAAGAAACGTAAGGCTGGTTCAGTTGCAAATATTCTACGGTTACAAAATCAAAGAAGAAAAGCAAGAGGCTGTGAACACGATATGTAAAAGGTTTGCCGTTATTCTTTATAGTCGAAAACGTTGACTAGCACTTAAAACTCCATGATCAGGCGCACAATTAACGTTGACCGCGTGAAATAGTAAAGCATTGCTAACACTTCTTATTTTCACTGATCTCAGCATAGCAGTGGGTTGTTAAACGTGTAGTGACGAACACAAACATACGAACAACCAGGTTAAAGTTTAAACCACGCCGAACTTAACCTATATACATATAATAAAATCTCTATGAACCAATGTCATTCAAAAGTTACCATGCTTTTTCCAAAATAGGGATTTTTGGGCAAATTTCAAGAGAAGTAAAGACAATTTCCGGAACTACATTAAACTTTGCCGAGAACACATATGGTTTTACCGCATCAAAGTACTACACGGTTTTCTTTCAGCAGCAATCCAAACAAGAGATCGAAAAGAGAGTGGTGGGTTTTGGCGGACAGCAAGAGCGAAACAAAAAAGGGATCAGCCCACACACTTTGTCGGAGAGAAACTGAGAAACGCAATAAGAGCACTTCGCTGATCGAGTCTGTCAGTGGGTTCACGCTGGCATAGAATTGCTTTCAGCAAGGTTAGGCCTACGTTAGCACTTCGCACGTTGTTTAGGCGCGCAATATTGTATTGCTGAAAGAGCGCATTGCGCTTCGAATATTACTTCTGAAGCGCTTTACCAATAATACTTCATCAAGAGCACGCATGTTCAAGTTGAACGATGCTAAGAACGAACTACGGCATTGACAAGTCTTAAACATGGAAGAAGACGAATTCGTCATAGACATTGCCAAAGAAATTATAAAGTTTGCATACGGGCAAGGACATACTAAAGCTAGCCAAGACACGATCAACTGGAATAAACTGAAAACAAAGAGTGAAAAAGCAGCATTTGTGCAAAAACAAATACAAAAAGAAAGAAAAATATTTTCTGGAAAAGACGAGCTGTCGCAGAATTTGTACCAGCACTTAATTGTAAGCGAACAATCTTCCGAAAAACGAGAAGGCAAGTCAGCAACTGCAGTGATGCAGGAGACAACAAAGCAGCGGATGGACGGTGAAAGCCAGCTTAGGCACACAAACAATATTTCAGTACAAGAGAATTGCTTGATAAATGCCACGGACTACAAGCAATCTTGCCTATTAACCTTCAGACAAAGCCTTTGTAACAGAGCAGAAGCAACTATAAGACTTGTCCGTACGATTTCTGGCCCTAGCAGCGGTAACAACCAAATTTACAACTCGAAGCTGCAGACTGCGACACAAATCAGACCTGTATCTCGAGCGACAACGAAGTGCAAGCAACTTGCTACGGTACCGCTTATCAAAAGATTTCGCGGTTCGTTGCAATTACCTGGTAATAGATGCAGGAAATTAAGCTTGCCGCGAATAACCCCGCACGAAGTTGTAGCGCTTACACTGCCCGGAGTGAAGATTCCGATAGAGATTGTGCAGCATACAGAAAAAGAGAACGGAACTTTTACTGCTGATTATTACTTGTGGGGCCAGGTAACTGTCACAGTGTGGGGTAAGCCGTACACAATGCAAATGACGGACATCCTTGATCCAAAAAGAAACCCATCGTTTCAGAAGTAAGTGTACGAGGTTTCTCAATAGCACATTTGTATAATGTCTTTTTGCACTCATTTGTCATTCTTTGAAGCGAAAATGCGCTCATACAAACTGTGCAATATCACAAATGTTCCTTAGCTTAAGGTGTCTGGTTCCGGTTCCAACTTCCGCCAACGCTGTAATGCAGTGAATTTGGTCTATCACCGTAACCATGTTAACAACATAGAAGTACTTTCAAGGACAATTACTTTTATGATTTGCTTGCAGAGAAAAGAGGAATTTTGCAGATGGCACAAGTTGTTCAGATGAAGCTTCGCAAGTGGTAAAGTTTCAATTGCGAGGCGTGTATGAAAAGAAGACGGTTACGTACGAAATCAATCTCAAAATTCCAAGCTGCATGTTGACGAACCCACAGAGTCACGTAAGCTGGCTTCAAGCAACACGGTGGTTTCTGCGTGTTCAGACGGCGCGCGAGAGTTACGTGTTTGACATTAAGTGCAGTTGATGGAAAACCATAACAGAACACATAAAGTTAGCTTCTAGTAATCATCAGGAACTTGCTACACTCAAACCCAATTTAAAAATCTCACGCCTTGAGATGATTTTAGCGTATTCTAACAACTGCACTGACCATACACTTGTATTTAAAAATTTCTGCTGTAGAAACACCAGCACAGCCCACAAGGATAAGAAGCCATAACACTCGGTACAGCAAAAACCTTAATGAGTACACTGTAGCTTGTGCCACTATTAACGTCTCGCTCTTCAACAACGAGATAAAAATCATGATCGTTTTACTTAACTTGAGACCAAACTCTTTTACCTCAGTGCTTCATGATGCTTTGAATCATGATTTCGATGCTGAAGCGAAACTAGTGTATCTGTAACCCTTTTGTTTCTTCTATCCTTATTTAAGAGTACACTATACTCGCATTGCCCAAAGTGCATGCCATGTTTTTGTGATATACCTGCTTATCACTTAAAATTTGATAATCACGAAGGAACTACCGACGATAGCTCAGTGGTAGAGTGTACGGCTGTCAATCGGAAGGCTGGGTGCTCGATCCACAGCCACTGACGGAATGGCCGTACTGTTCCTTGGGCATGCGTTAACCTCAACCATCCAGGAAAGGAGTAGATTTCAGGCTTCGACCTTCGCCAATTGCCGTTACTCATAATAAAATTTTTAAAAATGGTGCCAAGTTTTTAAAGTCAACAGTGCTGCATATCAATCGCATGCATCAGAAACTAGATCGGAGCTTTTACTTCGCATATCACAATAAAAACCTAAATTTAACACAGCTACACGCTTTTAGTGCAATAACGAACACAAGCAATTGCCAATAAAATGGATGAAACTCGTTTTTTTTCTCTCAGCTTGAATCAAGAAAATGCGCATGTGATACAACACAGCTTCCAAACTGGGGCTTAACGTCGTTCATCCACGAGCTGACTGACAGAAACCTGGCAAGAATTATACTCCGCTGGAGACAAATCCTTTTCAGCTTTCGTCGTAAGCATCAAGCTTCAGTAAACTTGACCAAAAACCTCGTGAAACGAAAGAACACAACTTTTCCTTTCATTTGACAGACACGAAAATGAACAACGAAAACCAATGGCTCTGGAACGCTTTGCTCATGTCAAGCACGCAGCTCGGAAAAACAGCTCAGCAGTTAAATATTGAGGATTTGTCCAGATCGTCCACAGCTATCGACAAATTTTTGTACACAATCATGCTATGGCGAGATAAAGAAGTGGAGGCAGGAACATCAACACAAGAGTGCACGATTCAATTGGCAACTCAACTTTATGAAATTGGAATGCCAGTTCCAGTCTTAAGTTTTCTTTGGTCAGAACATAGCGAAACAGGTAAAAAAAAACAGCATACGTGTTCTCTAAATCAGCTAAATATCCAAATGCGCTGTTGTTAAACCAGATCAGTGTTTAATTCAAGAGTGACCACGAAGCATCTATGAATTCATATGTTAAAACCCAATGATTAAGCCGAACTTGATGATTTAAAAAAGTATTTGCTCGGGCTACAGAGGTTTGGTTCGCTCTACGATTTTAGAAGTTCAAGGCACCAAAGCGTCTTTTACTGCGAATTAAGCACCAGTGATGGAGTCTCGAGACTTGGTCTCGGTCTCGAAGGTTAGAGGTCTCGTCTCGTTCTCGAGACTTTGACTATTGCAAAAAAATGCTATTGTAAAATTTATATAATTCAACGATATTTGTTTGTTGTATTTGCAGGTAAGAAACAACCAAAACAGGTCGGAAAATGCCAGAAATTTGAAAAAAAATTAACTCAGAAGTGACGACGACATGTTTTGGAAAAACTTCGGCAAAATGCACAGAATTTGCAATCTCGGTCTCCAATTTCAGGTCTCGGTCTCGGGATTTTTGATGAAGTCTCGGTTTCGAAGTTTTAACCAGGTTTCGGTCTCGACTACATCACTGTAAGCACATTCGAAAGATGTCAGGTGTTATACATTAGGCCAGGGTTTTTTTGAGGAAAATGTTAGGTACCCGGTATGGATCTGTAGGGACCCGATTTCTCTGATTCTAGGGACCCGATTTGAATTTCTAGGGACCCGAATCGGGTCCCTAAAACGCCTTAAAAAAGCCCTGCATTAGGCAGTCGCCCTGTTTTCACAAAACTTCCGAACACATTCCTTCAGCCATGTGGAGAGAGCGTTAGTCTATCGGTTGAAAGGATTTGAGTTTCTGTTCACCAGCTGATTGGGTTGCACTTGACCTTCCCTATGGTACCGTCCACAACATCATGCAACCGAGGAGCTATAGAAACGGTTGCGGGTGCTACGGATCATTCTGCTGAGAAATCTAAAAGAATTTCATAGAAATGTTGCTAGACCATCAGTCCAACCAGTCATGCCTAAATGAGCGAATAACTCTTCGTCTCAATTGCAGAATCAACTAAAGCCAGCGTCGAACTTTACCACTACTGCCCCATACATCAGTTCAAGCCAGGAAATGTGCCAAAGCTGGATGAAATAAATAATTTGCAATCCAAGCTGAATGCAGATCTACCAGACAGAGTCCTAGCACGGTGAGAAACTTGAACATGCCAAGTACCAATTTCCACCTTAATTAAAACAGCACCGTCATGACAACTTTGTGTCGCGACCTCAACCACGCTTCTAATCTACGTTCAATCACGGCCTACTTAAGACATCTTAAGTAGTTAAGACATATATAGGCCGTTGTCCACCCTAGAAATGATCAAAATACCCACGAAGAGATTTTAAGTTTTGCAAGATTGCCTCAGCTATAGAGATGATATTCCTATAGATGCTCATTTCGTTCTTGCACAACATTCCAATGTCGATTTTGTAAAACAGTGCTTCTTAACCGGGTGAATGATTCATCCCGGGGTGCATAAAAGAATAGGGGTGAATGAAATTTCTGTTCCTAATTTTTGTATCCTCTGGTAACGTGCATCTGTCTTGTTTTTGTTACCCAACACATATCAACAGTCGTGAATAAAATGGCGGACTTCAGTTGTTCTCACTTTATATCTATAACAGTCATCGACTTAACATCACTTCGGAAAAAAACATGCTGTATTGGAACTAACTGCGTCTATTACGCAATTGAGATAAATTTTACCGAGAGATGCCACGTTTTTTCAATCGGATGATGGAATCTCTGCTGAGTACCGCGTAAGCGTGCTGAACTCCTGTGCGAAGGTTATTTGCTATAGTAGAATAGCAATATTTTCGAAAGTTTCATTCTCAATATGGATTGAAAACCAGACAGCTGAACACTTCATCAGGGTAGCGTTAGCAGTCGAAGTGCAGGCCTTACCGTTCGAAGTACAATTGTGCCTATTTGTGATATTTGCTTTTTACCAGTTTGGTATTGATTCCTCCGCCTTAAAAGCGTTTATATCTCAGGTAATACCCGCAGAATGTCTGAGAAATACGTATAAAACAAAGGGTTGATTTATTGGCGCAAAATTAGACGGACCATTTCATGCAAATCGAAGTTAAAAGTGCTGGGACGCCGAAAAAAACAGTTAAACAGGTTGTCTCGTCGAGCACATTTTTGAAAGGGATTGCAGTCTGCTGGATGATCAACACAGTTGCGCAGGAGTGCTGGATCTATCGTGGTTTGCCCAGTTCCGCAAGGAGCTTAGTAATGAGCATGACAGAGGAAGTGTAAACCCAGCTAAAACGAAACTCTGCCCGGGTCTCTCTAACCCTTTCCCGGGTCTCTCTGACTTTTCAGAACTAGGCTCGCCGCAGAGGCTTTGCGTATGGTTCATGGATTGATTGATAAAACAACTTACGAATTTTTTTAAAATTTCAGTAGAAGATCGGTTTTCAAGAAAAAGATTAAATCGCTAGAGATAACTACAAGCGAGAATGGGACTTTATGGTGTAATGTTTTTCTTGCGTAATAATAATCTATCTTCTTAAAAAAAGGAATTTGTCCCTAGTCTTGTACTTACGTTCATTACAGAATGCTGCAAAGATGGCACTGTCTTGATGGCTGGCTACCAGCTGCACTATACCTCGGCATCTCAGCGGCTAACATAGAAACCATAGCACTGTACAACGAAAAATTTCCCACTGTGTCTGACAAACGTATGACTGTGTTCAAGCTCTGGAGGATGCAACACAGAAGAGACGGTGCCGCCAAGCATGTGACCGGTCAGTCTGGAAATGGACGCTGTACAGTTCGTGACTTGTGTGGAGTACTAAGCGATATGCGTTTGCCTGAAAAAGTGTATTCGTTTTTGTGGACGGACAGTGAAACAACTCCTTGATGAATTTCCCTAGAAATACTTTTTTCTGTGCTTGGCCTGTTGTTCTAAAATAGCATTTGTTGCATTACTGCATTTCCAAAAAACAAAACACAACGTTAAACGATCTCGGTTATATCAGTTCAACATAGCTCATACTTCCACATCCAAACGATATCTACTGATCAGTGGTGTACCGCGATAAAAATGCGCACAATAAAAGAGTAGATAAGCAGTTAATTCACTTACTTGAAAATCAGAGCCTAATTCGTGCAATCCCACAGCAATTACATTTGCTTTGTTTTTCGCACTGCAGCCAGTCTGACTTCTAATAAATTAAAACGGTTGGTACCGACTACTCTGAATTTGGGGATATCAATTATTTCAGGATTTAGCAATACAGATTTTTCCACTCTTTCGTGACTACTGTGCTGATGTATATGGTGAGGTCGGAGAATCCAATGCAGTATTCTTGATGTGCGGTTGGTGATTACTCCAAAATGTTACCAACTGAGAGGTCTACATAGTGGTAGTTTGGTCTTACATAAGTTTGCCGAAGCGAAGTCGTTGAAAAAGTCCTCACGTCGCTGGGTTCGTTGACAGGCTTTCCTGATGCTGCGATACTAACTTCATCTGGACATTTTGGTTTGAGCAATAGTTTGGCAGAACGTCAGCAGAAGCAGGCCGCGCGAAGGCAGCCCAATCCAGGGTTGCCAGATCTACTTTTTGCCAAGAGGCCAAATCTAGTCCAGACAAGAGTCAAATTCTAAGACAGGAAGCCAACCATTTTTTACAAATTTATCAGCAGTTGCAAAGTCATATGAACCCATACTTAGCAATTTATTAAATGGCAATGTTCCTCAATCACAATTGTAGCGCAACAGCAAAACGAGTACGTGATGAAAGATCGTAAGATAACAACTTAATTTCCATGTGTAGCCATAAACTGAGATAAAGTTATCCTCCTCTGCAAGTGCTAATGCGATCAACAATCTGAACAAAACCAACAAACACCTGCACCACCTGAATAACAGTAAGTTATGTAACGTAACAGTTCTTACTACTACCTCTACAACTACAGCAAGTGACAGGTATTCTGATGAACTTACTTTCACATTACCTCAGAAACTCTAAGGATCCTAACAATATTTTGTAATCGAAAACCTTCACAATATAGAAATTTGGTGAAAATCTGCAATGAATTAGTCAAAAAAGTGAAAAAATATGGTTTCTCATACATGACCAACGGTGGTAAGATCTAATTCTTGCAAGGGGCCAGTCTATCCTGGAAAGGGGTCAAAAATGAGCCAAAGGGCCAAACAAAAGTTTTGGGGCCAGCAAGTGTAAATTGGGACCAAATTTCTGAAACTTGGTCCCAAAAAGACCAATCTGGCAACCCTGGCTCGATCTGAGGAACAACCGCCAGATTGCCGCGAAACCGCATTCACAAGGGACTGAATTGGTCAGGGACCCACACCCAACAACCACAGCTTTATAATAGCGCTTCTCCGTAATCCGGGCAACCTTCGGCGCTCTCTGAAAGGATGCTGTGGCTTTCAGGTGGTCTTTATCAATGAACATGTTGAAGTGACTCTACTTATAATTATAGCCAGACAGAGAAACCTATAATTTTTTTTCAACAGTCAATGTTACATAAACATATCGTCACACTACCGGTAATCTGTACGTGGTCCAACGAGGCACAACCAAAGGCGATTGTCACGTATAACCACATATTGTTTTAACTTCTTAATGAACCGTTGTTTTAACATCTTAATGAAAATAAATCCACCGGTATTAGTCATGCACGTGGCAAGGCATTTGAAATGTATTTGCACGACTAAATGTCGTCTGTGGTGCCCACAATAAAATGGATTTTACATTACAGCAATTCGGCAAAACAGAAAATTTTGGCGCGGTTCTTCAAAAAAACGAACTTTTGGCGGCTCTAAAAACTTGGCACCTGGGACATAGAAACCTATTACCCTCTCCCGGTACGCCAATGCTAGTATTCACTAGATTTCAGTCGCAAGGTACCATCAATCACTGCGTACCATGACTCAATACGACTTGGATAACCCTTTAAGAATGATGATCTAACGATTTTATCAGAAGTAGAATGAATTTTTTTCACCCACCACCGCAACTGCAACTTTCTGGCTGGTATATCTGATTCCAACAATGTAAGATAGCCATTGCCTCATTTTGCCATCTTGATGAACCAGTCGAACAAACTTCTTGACGTTTTCCCGAACAGTCTGTGGATTACCTGGCACTTGCGTCGACAAAAAAACAACCTTGGGCCAAATAGCACGATTCTGCTCTTCTTCCTGAAATAGGAGAAAAACACCTCAGCTATTTGTAAGCGTTTCGGAATCAATCAGGTTCTTAATAGGGTGTTCATACACGAGTTCACGTCACTTTGGTTTTAGTTCAGCAAAACAAAGAAACATTTTATATACTGCTATCGCGAAGACGATGGATAAGCCTAATGAAAAACAGCGATTGTCTGTAATACCGAGTGGTAAAGTTTAGAATAGAGCCTAAGTCTCGAATTGCTGGAAAATTTGAAGCACAAATAAAAGTTTAAGTCCACGCCACCGATGCAGGATAAATAAGCTACGAGCGCCTTCACAACAGGCTGTCTTGACAGCTCATAAGTAACTGAACAATTGGACACACAAAAATTGAACAAGCCTTAGCACACGAAAATCCCATGCTTGACAAGCTGTCGTTAGCAAAAAAACGTTAGTTGCAAGTACAAGAGAATTTTGCGAGAAACTTATAGAGAACATGTATTCTTACAGTTTCGAGCCCATATGCCTCAATGATATCTTTCAACGCTGTCCGTAAACTTCGCTGCTTTTTCAACATCTCAATCAGTGCTCTGAAATGAAAACAAGCGGTTTACTAGCAAAGCTTCATCATTGAAAAATACAACTAAATACTCAAAAGTCAGACAGCATACTTTAATTACTTAGGTGAAATTCATGATAACTCAATTATATCTAATTTGAAAGCAACACAATAAAACCTGTTTCTGAAGCACTAACTTACGCACTTGACAGCATGTTCGTCAACGGTAGCATACACTTCTAGAAGATTCTTTATTCTTTCAGCATTAGGCAAAGTGTATGGGACCAGGCTGCTAACCACCACTCTTTCCAGTAGCATACTGAAAACATGTATGTGTAATTAAATCACAGCCTGCATTCAAGAAAATCAACCTACATCCGTGGCACATCGCACACACGTAACAATCAAATGGCAGAAAAAAATTAAATAAAATGAATGATGAGTCACTGAAGGAGCACACGCACCAGTCATCCAGATTTGGCCTGTAGTAAACATTCAAAAGCCTGCTTCGAAATGATTGGAGTCTTCTGATATTCATTTTCGAGGCATTTTCACCAGTGCAATATTTTTTATAAATATCAGCCATTGCTCGGATGGCAGCCTCGCGTACATGCCACTGCAAACAACAAAGTGGTAAATGATAGAAGCCTTAAACTCACGAAGAATTCTGCCAGTGCTTTTCTTGATTGGTGGAAAACTTCCTCAGTACTGCGGTCTAATCTGACTAGCTCTCTATACAATGCAAAAAAACTTTTTTCGTTGTACTTAAATGCTGAAGCCCAAACTTTTACGCGAGTGACGATACCTTACGTCAAAACACGGCGCGTTGTTTCAAACTATACAAATAGAAAAATTTCCAACCATTGAAACGGACCGTCATGGCTTCAGCATGTTAATCAGAAAATTAAAATGAGGGGCACACTGGCTCACTTTTTTGTCAAGCACCCTTTCTTTCAAAAAATCCAAAAGTTCATCCGAAACAAGCTGTATATCTTTCATCACAATGCCACGAATGCATAAAACGACTTCAACCCGTACAGTCTCATCCGTGTCGTGTCGACGCGGTTTGAAAAATGAGACAACTTCTTTTGAAAACGGAGATTCCCTGCCATGGTTGATGATAAGATTTCGACAGAATGAAACGCATTTGCAACGAACCTGAACAAAACAACTTGTCAAAAAACCTGCTTAACAAGCTTTCAATGACAATTATTCCAACAGAGCGTACAGTAGCTATTTAAGATCCTATAAAACTCTATCAAGTATGACGTAGCTTGATCTCCATAAAAGCCACAGGCTAGACCAGAGTTCCCTTTAACGATAAGCTGCGGACTGGTTGGATGTGTGCTGCCAAATTTTAGAAAAATTTAACACAAGATTAACTTGTAAGCATGTTGCATGAGATAGCCCATACCGTTTTGCAATCACTGTATTACCATATCTTTTCGTAGTCTCAGATTTACAAAATGGTGCGCTATTCGTTTCTGGCGTTGGTATTAGCTGCAACATATGCGTATTTCATTATTATTGGATAATTTGTAATGCAGGACGCTGGGCATAGGATCAAGAACAAGCACAGCTTTGAGGGTTTAGCAAATGATTTTGATCCACTGTCCTGAATCACTGTTTCACACTGGTAATGGCTTACCACGTCTAACACAAGAGATTTTAGAAACACAATTCGCCTGGAAATGTGGTGAAGATAAGCAGGAAAAATATGTGAATGAAGTTGACCTTACCGTGCTCAGTTTTGTCGGTCTATTAGAATTAGAGCACATTTCAGCAGAGTTTACTATCCATCCTTGTCGGTAATTACAGCGTCTTTGACGTAATAACAGACATGCTGGCTAATTCCACAAACCATAGAGACTGCCATATATGATCTTAGTGACGCTAAAACAGATTCAGCCATTCTTTAATGCAGGGGTTCCCAACCTGGGGTACATTTTTTGTACAGCTGCAATCAATTAGCTTTGAGACATAAAAACGGAGTCTACTTTTATAGTTAAAAAAACCTAAAAGTTTTATTAAAAATTCAGTGAATTTTTGGTGTTTTACTAAGCTTTTTTGTCACAAAGAGTTTTAGAGTACATGTTCATCTGTCAAACTGCAGAAGGGGTACATGGTCAGAGAAAGGCTGGGAATCCCTGCTTTCCTGGATCGGGCAACAAAAAAACACTTGTGACCAAGGCTAAACATCTAGCTTTAGTTTTTCGCAGTAATAAATAGTATTGCGTGGATTTCAGTTCCAAAGCTAAATATGTTGAACAGCATCACATTGCAAGTTAACATAAAAGCCTTAAAGAATTTGGGAAACACTAGAATGTAGACTACGATAATTTTTTTGTCACTAAGGTGGTCACCCAAAACATCAATAACTCTTCTGCTGCTACAAAAAACATAAGGCTACCTTGATGATGGTGAGTTATATTTGTATAATTTTATTCGCAATGCCAGTATATACACTATTTTTAATGTTTGAGACAATGATTTACTTTGGTTTAGCTCAAGACTTTGCTGCATTGTATACAATCAGATCAGGTATCTGATATCTCTCTCCATTGCATTTTTGCTTTTAGACAGCCCTTGACTTTAGATCCAGGCTTAAATGCACATTTTGACTTACACAATTCAACCACCTTGTATGATCATAACGACTTGTATGATCCAGCAAGGTTTAGTGTTCAATCAAATGTGCAACTTTTGATTGCAGCACAGTAAAGACTAATGCAACAGCACTTGCCTCAGGAGCAATGTCATTAAATCTACCCAAAAAACAGTTCCATAGAGTTGGGTATTGTGATGCCAGGTCTGAGTCTTTTTCAGAAAACATCTGTGATAACAATGTCACCACTTGTAGTCGTTCCTTTGCATCATCTACCTGTAATCAAACACCAGATACACAACACAGAAGCATTTTTGGAAGACACATGATGCTGCCATAAAAGAGCGTGATGCATTTCTAACCAATGAACAGAGTTGATAAAATATCAAATCTGGTTACCATTAGCCTTTTTCCACAACTTATATATGAAAAATCAAAAGTTAACCAGAAATGGTAAAGTTCAACTTAGACTTGAACCTACTGCATGTGTAAGTTTCTGGTAATTCCTTACAAACGCAAAGTCAAAAAAAAATTTAAAGAAAGTAAGCAAAAAATCTTTCATGCTAAAATTATTGGCAAATTAGTGTGATGCTTAATGTGGATGACAGGAACATTTGTCAAAGTTTGTTGCATCAGAACCTCAGAATGCAACCTTTGCAAGAAACACAGGCACTCAAATTTTCTCGTAAGAAGCACTCAGTGCACAGGGTAAAAATGCACTTAAGTTCTCATGGTTCTTAACTAAACACAGACAAATCAATCATTTGGACTGAAAATCACAATTTAGATTCAACCAAATTTATACATCTCCAACTTACTCTCAACTTCAGTTCCAGCTGTGGCAAAGTGTTTAACAGAAGTGATGGTGAAATCTTGTATAACTCAGGAATAAGTTTAGGCCAGTACGTGGAGAGTCTGCTAACTTCATGTCGATTTGCAAGAACAACATTTTGGAAAAACTGCAAGAAATATATTTAAACATAGAACATGCAAAATGTTGATGAAGAAAATAAAACACACGCAAAGGTAACATAAGTTCATTGTACATTAACTTTACTCTTAAAACTCTGGAACAATATACGTGCAACTGGCAACAGTTCACTGATACAAATAAAACTTACCATCATCAAAAATTGTTCGATAACACCAGAAGTTCGTCGGAAAAGATCTTTGGCTAGCTCAAAAGCAGAAGGATTCATTTTTTGTGATTTTTCAAGCAAACATTCAAGAATGATGTCCAACAATGGTTGAGACACAGAGCCACTATCAGTGATAGCAAACCCCATGATGTCCAGCATGTGTGCTTTCACTTGATTGTCATGACCAGAACTGAAAAGAAGCAACTTCTCAATAAACTGAATATGCATGGATTGTGCAGGGTTTGTTATAGAATAAAACAATATCTAAAACACTTTACACTATAAAAGGGGCTTTCAAACCCTGCCATAGATGCCACAAGAGGTGGTTATTCATGGCATGCGCAGTGATTTGACACTCAGATGAAACTGTATCAAATTGATTCCTACAGCTACAAAGATCTCCTTTGACAACTGTGATTTCTTTTGTTGATTACACAGTTCCTTTAGGTGGAACTGAACAAAAAATGTGTGTATCTAAACTCGTTGGCTGCCGGCCTACGGTATATTCGTACTTTGATTTCAGCCTAAAAAACAGCAGTTTTCGGTTGCCTTACCAACGCCCTAGCTCCTCCGCCGATTGTGCTAGAGAGCTGTTCAACGGCTCAAACGGATCGGCCAGTCTAGTAGATTGCACTCGAAAAAAAAAATTTTGGTTGGGAGGTGCGGATTGTTTGTGACTGACATCATAAGTGAAGTAGTTTTAGGGTCATTTTGGCTCATGTTGCCTGGCCTAGGGCCAAACCACTAGGCCAAAGTGTTTCACTGAAGTTTTCATTGGAAACTAGACTCGAGTCCGAGTCTTTTGAGCCTATGATCAACTTTCTACCGTTTCTGGTTCAAAAGTTATGATCTAAAATATACAAATTAATTAATTATCTAATTAGCTAATTAGTCAAATATTTTTACTAACTTAGTTCACAACTTTTGAACCCGAAACCCCAGCAGGTCATCCAAAGTATCAAAAGACTCGGATTGTAGCCTAGTTTCCAGTAAAAACTTCAGCGAAATACTACCACCTAACGGTTGGCGCCCAGGCCCAGGCAAAGTGGGCCAAGGTGGCCTAAAAGTCCTCCACTTATGACGTCACTCACAAAAGACCCGCACCCCCCAGGCAAAAAATTTTTTTTCGAGTGCAATCTATGAGACTGGCTGATCCGTTTGAGCCGTTGAACAGCTCTCTAGCGCAGTGTTTTTCAACCTTTTTTGCATCACGGACCACTTTATGCAATAAAAAATTTTGGGGAACACCAAAAAAAATTTTATAATCACAATTATGATGTTTAGTTCTGTTTTGGCTCTTTTAATTTATTAAAATTAACAAGAAAGTCCTATTCGTTTGCTCCTAAAACTAATTACTTTCACGAAAGAAAACATATTTACGCTCATTGCGTTAAATAGTGATTTTCGACCGGTGTTCGATGGAACACTAGTCAAACTTATCAAATTTCCTGCGGAACACCTGACGATCTTTCACGGAACACTAGTTTTCCGGGGAAAACCGGTTGAAAATCACTGCTCTAGCGCAATTGGCGGAGGAGCTAGGGCATTGGTAAGGCAACTGAAAACTGCTGTTTTTTTTGCGAAAATCGCCAAAACCACCCAGACGCCAAGGTGTTAAGCAGTGAATCACCTCCGTTATGTGCTTAACTCTTTGGCGTCTGGGATTTTCGGGAAAAAAAGCGCCTAAACGCACGTGGCTTTGTGTGGGAATTTCTCCGGTCCAGTATGCTCTACACACCCGGTAAAAGTCTCAAAAGACGCGGCAAGTCTTCTAGTCTGCACTCGAAAAAAAAATTTTTGCTTGGGGGTTGCGGGTTTTTTGCGAGTGACGTCATAAGTGGAGGACTTTTAGGCCACCTTGGCCCACTTTGCCTGGCCCTGGGCGCCAACCGTTAGGTGGTAATATTTCGCTCAAGTTTTTACTGGAAACTAGGCTACAATCCGAGTCTTTTGATACTTTGGCTGACCTGGGGTTTCGGGTTCAAAAGTTGTAAGGCAACCGAAAACTGCTGTTTTTTAGGCCGAAATCGAAGTACGAATATATCGTAGACCGGCTCTCAAAGTGTTAATCATAACTGAGGTCAGTGGATTAAGAGTGAGTGATGTCATACAACTCCAGCTGATATCACAGGGCCCTAATAATTATTATCAAAATATCAGCAATGTAACTGAGCTGGTGTTTTCAACAACTCAAATCTAACTTGTGCAAACAGTAATGGTCAGAAAAACGTGCTAATCATGTGTCCATAATAAAAATATGTTTATTTTTTTCATTATTTAACACTTTGGCGTCTGAGTGGTTTTGGCGATTTTCGCAAAAAAAACAGCAGTTTTCTGTTGCCTTGCCAACGCCCTAGCTCCTCCGCCGATTGCGCTAGAGAGCTGTTCAACGGCTCAAACGGATCGGCCAGTCTCGTAGATTGCACTCGAAAAAAAATTTTTTGCCTGGTGGGTGCGGGTTTTTTGTGAGTGACGTCACAAGTGGAGGACTTTCAGGCCACCTTGGCCCACTTTGCCTGGGCCTGGGCGCCAACCGTTAGGTGATAGTATTTCGCTCACGTTTTTACTGGAAACTAGGCTACAATCTGAGTCTTTTGATACTTTGGATGACCTGCTGGGGTTTCTGGTTCAAAAGTTGTGAATTAAGTTAGTAAAATATTTGACTAATTAGCTAATTAATTAGTTAATTAATTAATTTGTTTATTTTAGACTATAAATTTTGAACCAGAAACGTTAGAAAGTCCATCAAAGGCTCAAAAGACTCGGACTTGAGTCTAGTTTCCAATGAAAACTTCAGCGAAACACTTTGGCCTAATGGTTGGGCCCTAGGCCAGGCAACATGAGCCAAAATGACCCTAAAACTACTTCACTTATGACGTCACTCACAAAAAACCCGCATCCCCCAGGCAAAATTTTTTTTTTCGAGTGCAATCTACTAGACTGGCCGATCCGTTTGAGCCGTTGAACAGCTCTCTAGCGCAATCGGCGGAGGAGCTAGGGTGCTGGTAAGGCAACCGAAAACTGCTGTTTTTTTTGCGAAAATCGCCAAAACCACCCAGACGCCAAGGTGTTAAGCTGTTTTTTGGTTACATTTCGGGACTTTGAAGGGTCCGAAGGGGTTTTTAGCATTCCTGGTTCCAAGAGTAGGGTCAAAAAACATTAAAATTAATTAGGGAAATCCCCCAAAAGTATTGAGAAAGACCCTTACCAATTAGCTGTTTTTTACCCCAACTTTTAAACCAGAAACGCTAGAAACTCAATCAAGGGCTCTAAAAACGCGTGTTCTTGCCTAGAATCCTAAAATACTACGAGCCAAAATATTGGCGCATGGGATTGGATGATGACATTATATAATTAACATAAAAACATGCCCCTGTCATTATCCCATTGGCCCAAACCCCCTCAACCAAATAAAAAAAAATTTTTTAAATCTAAACTACACGACGCTACTAGTCAATACAGGGTTTGAACAGCTCTCTAGCTCAATCTGCTGCCAAGTTATGGCTGACCAAAGTTTGCCCTGAAAGGGCAAATTGTGCCTTTTCTGAAAACTTTTGAATTAGGCCAAAAACTAGGTTTTTGACCCATAATTTTGGCTACAGATATGCTAGCAAGTCAATCAAGGGCTCTATAGACGCGGATTTTGACCTAGTTTTCAACAAAACTTTGAGCCAATAGAATGGGTCAATGGGTTGGGCCCACGGCCGGCCAAAGGTGACCAAAATTTCTAAAACATGCCCTCATTATGACATCACCTCCAGAAAAACCATCGAAAACGTTTTTTTTTATGTCAACTACAAGACTTGCTGAATCCGTAAAGGGTTTGAACAGCTCTCTAGCTTTAGCGGCTGGCGATTTATGGCCAAAAAAGGGACGGCCAATCGCGGTCGTTAAAGGGTTGAAACATCAATTTCTGCCATGAACTAAACACTGCATATTAGATTATTACAACTTGTCTTTATCTTAGTAAAACATACAACCAAATAGTGGACTATGCGGGACTTGAAAGATTTAAACACTATTGCAAAAACAAACGTTTGAAATCTAAAGAATTATACGTGAGCTTTGAATTAACTTTTCAATCCATTGACAATGCTAGAATTCTTTTAATATTGTGCTCCAAATATACAAATATATATGACAAGAGATGAAATTCTTGGACGATCATAATCACACTGTGAAGACAATCAGTAAGTACACACATTCATACATCATAGATGAACAAAGGGATAGGAACACTGAGTGCAAACACTGAGTCATATGACAGGTCTAACAGAAACACTTACAAGTATAAAACCAACTGACTGAAAGGGCTAAATAATTACCACACTTCAAAACAACACAAGTTTGAAGTACTGTACCAATGGTGTTACTGTAAAATTTACAGTGACATGAATAAAATAGAAAAAGGTAAAATATTTTATGTAAATTTCATTTCACAATGACAAAAGAAAAGTAAATTATGGCCAAAAAATGGCCAAATTTTTCAAAATTGAATCTGGCAACCCTGTGACTGGGCACAAGTTCATATTCTCACACTCACTGAAGACAATAAAAGTTATATGCTAGATTTGCTGCAAATGTTGGAGTAAGCGACCGAGCCCTGTTTCCGTGACTTTGTGATATGATTCAGATTAGTACATCGTTGCTTAAGTAGCCGAATGAGTCTCCACAATCAAATGGTGACCCCAGTCGAATTCATCAGCAAAATTTTTTAGTAAGAAATTGTTTACCGCACAGCAACTCTTTGTTGTACACAACCTCAGTCCTGAAAACTTCTAAGTTAGAATTTTCATTTCACTTACCGTTCATTGATTTCTGAAAGAATGGCACAGATATCCAATGTACTGAAACGTGTCTTCATATTTGTGTAGTCCTACTTCGTTTGCACCAAATCGCTGACTTCAAAATGATAAAACTTATAAAACAATCCCTACTGAACTCAGGAGAACTGTAGCCTACTCTTACAAACGAGTGTTATCTGTATGTATGCTGTTGTTAGGGTAGTTCTTTTTCCCAACCAGTATTACCACCGTATTACGAGCTGATGCTGAATTAATACAGCAAATGGCGTCTTCCACAAGCGCACAAATGTTGAATTCCACAGGCCAGGCACCAGCAAACTTCACTGGCTTTCACCATCAACACGGCTACGGAACAGACCTGACATCAGATCGAGACTCGAAACCATGCGTTGCTGTTATCGACGACATATCGTGCATAGGAAATATTACGCGTGACATGCATCAAAAAAACTTTACCGGTGTCAAGCGAAATTTCTGACTTAACGAAATTTCTGACTTCACTCCATGTACGCAACTCTGGTTGGCCGGTTGGATATCCGGGAGGATAGTGAGTTTGCAACCAGATACGGATATCCAATAACTGCCTTCGAACAGAAACCGGGTACGGATCAGGATATCCGAAACGCTTTTATCAAGATTTCGAGGATTCAGACTTTTGGAAAATTTGCTCACTGCACAATCATTCATTTATTATTATCAGAAGCGTCTTTTCAGCCTTCTGTGCCATGACTCCGAGTCTGTCTATGGCGTAATCTCTGTACCGTAGAGTGTAGCCTAATCTCATTCCCCTCTTAATCTCCTTATTGGACACAGCAAATTTGTTAGCATGAATCTGTTCCTGGTGTGGCAAGATAGGGCTCTTTCAGTTCACCATAAAGACGTTGTTTGCTGCGTACCTGCACTAAGGCTAGTTAGTGTAGGCCTACTGTCATCTAGTCTAGACTAGCTAGAGCACTCTATCTTTTAATATGGTCTGTAGTCTCCCCAGGCTTTGCAGTCTTCACGCCTATTCTACGTGAGCCTGCATTGACTGGTTGTTGGTTGATACCAAGCCAGGCAGATTTTTCCTTTCTTAAACATAATATGCAAAATTGTTGTTTAATGTTTTGTGACATTGACTTGTTAGTCAGAAGTTTTAGTCAGTCATTTCAATATGAATGACAAATTTTAAGCCAGTGTATTGGTTTGAATGCTGTTTTGGTTTGTAGACTAGCATGGCTATGTAGTATTGTAACTTTTAATGCCAATCACTGTTGGGTCACAAGTGTGAAAGACATGTCAAAGAACAAATTTTGATGCCGTAATTAATACATGGGTTCGTTACGGACACCAAGGTAAGTTATCGCAAAATCTTAATGTTTGTTTAACCTACCAAATTTTACTCGGTAGTCAACACAAGAGAATATTGTTTTGTAAATATGATATTTAATTTAGAACGTTAAGCATTTCACAAACAATATTTGATAAAATTTACGCTGTCGAAAGAACACTGATTATTTGGCTAAGTAAAGTACCTTTTCAGTATACAAGGTCCGTCCGAGTAACACGGGTGCTTGAGCCATCAGTTCGAAGAACAATCGTACTTATGTCGATCGTACTGGTCATAACCACGTTCAGTTGAAGATCAAACGTACTGAACAAAGGTTCATTTTTGTTGAGCAAGCGAACAGAGCATCGTAGAGTTTGTAGAACGAACGAACAGAACTTCGTACAGGTGACCAAGCGTGCATTTCGTCAGTTCGAACGTTGAGATCCATATTCGAGACCACGAGGTAGTCTGAAGTCTGTTGATTTCTTTCCGGTATTTTTATAGGCTAACGGGTTCTTTCTTGTATTGCTCCCACCAGGAAAGTGCATCATTGTTTAGTTTATTCTTTATGCCTTTGATTCCCAGGTGTTCCTAACGGAACGTTTAATTTCTTAGTTTATTTATGATGGCTTCGGTTCAAGACTCTTCTGACGCATTTCGCAATTGTCGGTGCACCTCCTGAATTTGTCTTGTCATTCGCTGTGTGCATCGCAACCTAGAACCACCCACTTACTTAATTAGTGTTAGCTTGAGGTCATCGTTTCGTAATCTCCTGTCAGTCTTGTACCTCGCGGTGCTTTGCTCCTCGTGCTTTTACTCTTGATGCTCTCTGGTCGGCTTCCTTCAGCTCGCTAATTAAGCTTCCCAGTTAATCTTGCTTCATATCCTGTTTTCCAGGTCCTTGCATAGACTTGTTTGCATTTCAGTTCGTCTTGCAGTGTTTGTGCATTCTGCTGTTCGTTGCATCACGGGTTTATCATAAGGTCATTGCCTTGCTGCTTTAACATACATACTGTCTCACAAGAATCGCGAACTACGTTCTCTTTTATGTCATTTGCTGCATACGTATCGTAGGATTTTTGTTCTATGTCACTTTTTGTTGGAATTTTGGTCAAGTCGTGTTGTGAACAAAACTTACTCACAACAGTAGTTACAGGCAGGTTTGGTTAAACTGCAACAATAAGATTTATAAATGAATTAGAATTAATAAATGAATTATGAATGTGAACTCCTGCATGGTGTTAAAATCTAACCATTGTTACCAAAGAAATGGCTATTGAAAAGCTTTGTGTGGCAACAGAACCGTCACCAGAAAGTCTTCAATTGAGGGGATTTACATTTGTGCAGTGGGGCTTGACATTCTGAAATTTGAGCAAACATCACTGTTTTATAGTGCTTGATTTTTCAATTGGGGGGATTGAAGCTTTGTTTCGGAGGGGATAAGCTCACCACAGCCCCCGTCAGTTCTGTGTGGCAAAACTTCAGCTTGATTTTTAATGCAATCGACTCGGAAATGTACTTAGCTTACGCCATATGTCAAGCTTGCAAGACATGTCAAACTTTCTGTTTACAAGCATGACAGGGCCCAAAGTGATGTTGCAACCTCTTGGTTGGCGTTGCGTTGAATGTGCGATTCATTACGAACGTGATATGTGCGAAGAATGACACCCATACAAACTTTTTTTAAGGAAATTGTTAGGTAGGCTATCCGGTATGGACCTGTAGGGACCCGGTTTCTCTTTCAGCAGTTAATTCTAGAGACCCTATTTTCTCTGATTCTAGGGATCCGATGATAATTTTCTCTGATTCTAGGGCCCCGATTTTCAATTCTAGGGACCCGATTCGGGTGAGAAAAAGGAAAATAATTGAGATCAACGATTAAGTCGGAAAATTTTCAATGGCTAAAGTTATTTCCGTGCTATAGCTTGTTGTGGGTACCTGACATCTATCCAAAATGTTTTAATTTACACAACACACAACAAAAAATTAATTGCCAGACTTCATTTCCTCATTTTGAGAAGCAAAACAACTGAAAAACAATTGAAATTTCGCAGATGTCAGAAATTTCGCTTGACACCAGGTAATGTTTACAGGTGAATACTTTTCACTGAAAATATAATGGCGAGTGCTATCAACTTTCCCATGATTTCTTATGATAAAAAGTTTTATCAGGGATCTTTGCGAAGATCCAGTGCTACGTGTGTACAGTGGCGAACACGGAGGTTTGAGTCAGGGGAGTAAATTAAGTTAAACGGGCAGCATGGTCACATAGAGGGGCCAGTAATCAAGTCCCAAAAAAAACTTCGGCAATAATTGTAAATCCAAATGTGAATGGCGACCCAAAACCATACATCACCAGAAAATCTTAGAAAAAAAGCAAAAAAACAAACCTCTGAAAAACAAAAGAATAGCAAAAATGAAATGCAAGGTAAGTGGTGGGACATTCTCACTTCAGCTTGCCAGGGGAGGTTATTCTCCCCTCCGTTCCGCATCAATTACGCTACTGCGTGTTCTACCTTGAAACGTCATGACTCTGTAATATGTTTGTCAATCAAAACAATATTAAAAACTGTGAGAGTGGGACTCGGGTCACAATATTTGGTAACCCGGACTCGATTCGAGTCACGTTGCGAAAAATGGTGACTCGACTCGAGTCACATTTTTAACAAAATGACTCGACTTGACTCGATTCACAGTCATTGACTCGAGATCCGAGTCAGGTTCATTTTTCAAAAATCTATGAGTACCTGCTGGACAATCCCACTTCGTTTGCACACAAAGAAACGAGGATTTTTTGCTTCAGTGATGATCAAGATTGGCGCAAATTTTCTGTTTTGCTTGTCTAGTCGTTCTATGCTACATTTTAAAGATTGCGTGTTCCCAACATGCATGGAGGTAGACCTAAGACTTTGCTTTCACTGAGAGGTCAGCAAGGCACAATAGATTGACACCTTATCGTGGTTTCATTAAACATTTGCATATCGTGATTATCACAGTGGGCCTCATACTGTTACTTTGAGACTTTTCTAAATACCAGTAAAGTGATGCACGTTTTTCAGATTCAAATACAATTCAAAAACAATGATGCAAAATATGCAAACACGAAAACCGTATCTTGTTTAAATCCACGTTTCTGCCACTGTTATTAGCAAAAGCCCTAAGCCCATGCGACTTGATAACGCAACATATAACGTTGAATTCGTAGCAGCAAAAAAAAATGAAGCTGGCCAAATGTGCAATCGCAATTGCTCTTATGTTGAGGATTGTCGGTTTGTAATGGTAATGGTTTATTGTTTCATATGACTCAGCAAACAAGCCGAAGCACCACAAAAGCCATCGCATGCAGTAAAACAACCATTAGCGAAAATTAGAGCAAATGAAAACACAATGGCATAATAGCTGATCGGTGTAAATAATGACGGGCGCTGTGTCATGTAGGATTGGCGAAAGACCGTGGCAGTCATCTGGTCAACCAACCCTGTTTATCACTTTTTGACAAGTGTTGAGAAACAACAGTTGGAAATCAAATAAGCACAATGAAAAGAAAACAGAAAACGAATGAACGCAGAACATGGTGAAGAAAATGTACAGGTGAAAGCGCATGCCTATGTACAAAGATGAGTGGATCGATTTTAAGTGAAGGAAATTGGTGTGGTTAGACTATTTTTAGCAATACAAAGAAATTAAAAAATAGTAATATAAAAAGTAAAAAAGTTACAAAACTTATTAATGAGGTACAAAAGAAAACAAAGCAAAACAGAAAAAAACAAAAGGTGTGCTTCATGCCGAAAAGCATAGAATGTACACACAGAAAAAACGAAGAAGTAAATACACACATAAAAAAAACAGAGTTACAGAAATCACAGCAGTTTGTTGGACAAATGAAATGTTGCTAAAGTTCATAGTTGGGAATTTTTTCATGTAGTAGGTGTTTAGTGTCCATTTAAAGGTAAAAGTGGTTGAAAGTTTAATATCGTCTGGTGTTGAAGACCATACTTTTGGGCCAATAAATTTAAGAGAACATTTTCCTGAGGAAGAGTTAACCCTAAGTAAAAACTACAGTCATGGAATACAGTCATGGAAATTTCTTCAAGAGATTCGTAAATGTTCTGTCTCGTGGTGTCAGATGTCATCAGCAAATAAGTCAAACGTTGCTTTCTTTTAACCATCCACCTTAGAGCTGTGCAGGTTAGGTTGGCGTTTCTAAGCTTACTTTTTATGTGGCCAATGACCTTGTAATGCATGACTGGAAACAGACGCGGCTAGTAGCTGTGTTTGGCTTTATAACTAGTTCATGAACATCAACGTCACGGGCCAGTGAAGTACTGTACAAGAAGCCGCAGATGTGGACTTTGCTGTGAAGGTCAATGCCGTGCGCATGGTAGTGTTGCGATCGGAAATCCCGAGCGGCATATGCGCAAAGCTTCGCACTGTGTTAGCAAGCAACAATGTAGGGATTTTTCATTCTTATTGTAGGGAAAACTTGTTAACACAGAGTGGCAACACTGGATTGTAGGCAGGTCAACACATATAACTTATGCAGAGATGTAACCTGACGCCCAACTTGACGTTTACTCCGACAATTCGGTGGAATTTTTTTATACAGCAGCTTTGTTTTCAGGTGA
>Ga0210059_1000923_pt1 | contig 41867 bp, 21 predicted proteins | sample Ectturendosymbi2_FD_188042 | JGI IMG/M metagenome (GOLD analysis project Ga0210059, IMG submission 188042) | Ecteinascidia turbinata endosymbiont from Florida, USA - Sample 2 (SPAdes) (version 2) | ecosystem: Host-associated > Tunicates > Ascidians > Unclassified | place: Key West, Florida... | reverse complement strand
TTTCGACGGCTCCGCACTTCGTTACGCTACTGACCTAGTTGTTAATTCAACTCTTTCCTCACAGATACTATATTTGTGCTGCAAGACGAGACATAGGCAAGACAACTGGTGCTCTGTAGAATTCATTTTCCGAATGGCGAAACGACGTGGAGACGCAACCTTGTCTAAAGAACTTGAGATTTTAGAAAATAACTTCGCACTGCCAAAGTGCGGTCAAAGTGCTGGTCGCCGTCGACGAACAACTCAAGATCTCTCGTGGCTGCATTGGCGTGGTGATTCGACATATATCATCTTTGTTTACACTGATCAGCTGTTGTGCCATTGTGTTTTCTTTTGCTCTAATTTTCACTAATGGTTGGTTTACTGCATGCGATGGCTTTCATGGTGCTTCTGCTTGTGGGCTGAGTCATATGAAACAATAAACCATTACCATTGTAACTTTTTCCAAAAGTCTGAATCCTCGTAATATTGATAAAAGCGTTTCGGATATCCGGATCCGTATCCGGTTCCCGTTTGAAAGCAGTTTTTGGATATGTTTATCCGGTTGCAAACTCGCTATCATGTCGGATGTCCAACGGCAAACCGGATAGTGATCATCTCTGGTACAGCCTACAAACAAACACAAGCGTTGCTGCTGAAGGTTGTGGGATATGGTTATGTTGAAAACCATGAAACAGAGGTGCCATTTACCCATTTGTCTGAAATTCACACTTCAGACCACAACGAATTTCTCAAGAGCAATGGCGTGGGAGTGTGGTTGGTCTTGTCCTTGTGGTAATTTTCCATGTTCTGTGAAGGTGTTGCAGTTCACCAAGTCACGTTAAAAGAATATAAGGCGTAAAAGAATAAGTGTTTGCGTGTGTTTGTGTGTGTTTTATGGTCCATCTGGTCTGAAACTAATAAGCATATGATGTTCGAAACACCCGCCTGCTGCTAACCAATTTTACTTGTAATCTGACAAATCTGTCATATTTTTGTGATCTAGTGTTTTGTTTTTTGTGTGAATCTACATTTTTTCATCATGAAATCTAGTGCTTTTCCGTAACATCAGGTTGGCAACACTGGTTCAGACGTATCGTATCATCAAAGTTACCGATTTGGTGTGGTTTCATTAACCCAATCCCTTTCTGGACTCATGATTGCTACACGTAACAGTACAGTAATACCTACTGCTTTGTTACATTTAGCACATTTCATCAGATCATTATTTATTTATGTATCCTAGTGCCAAAAATTTGCTTGTGCTTTTTAGTTTTTAATATAATTTTAGTTAGGCCGACAGGCTATATGTAGTAGTAAGGGCCTATTGTAGATTGCTATTGAATAAAAATTTTTAAATGCCAAAAACGGACCAACAAAAGAGACATGGCCTTGGCTAATATGAATAGATCAAATGTCATTCACTGCATGCCTTTTTCATTGAATTGTTTTCAGAGGTGCTGCATGTTTACATCAAAAACTTGGTTCTATTTTTGGTCATAATGGTTACAATTTTTTGTGGTTAAAACTGACTCATATCACTAGCTGAGCATCTCAATGTATTGCTGCTAAAATTGCGATTTATGCCAAAGTCTTTATAGTGTCAGCTATTGCAATGTTGTAAAACAAAGATACAGCATAAGTTAATTTGAATTATGATGCACATTTTTTCGTGAATCATATTGAATTGGATTCCATGTGGACTAATATAGTGGTGATACGATATCGGATTTGAACAGGATTTGGATTTTAAAACGGTCTATTTTCGGATTTGGATATGGATTTAAAAATGAAATACCGGATTGGATATGGATGTGAAGAACCTAAATCCATTCATCTCTGCTGACTGCCAGTGTGCTAAACTGAGAGGATTCTCGTGAAAAAACTGTGAGAAAATTCCACGGTTTAGTGACCATGTTGAGCGAATGCGGAAGTACATTTTCCTGCCGGCAGCAATGCAATTGCTAAGTTTCAAACAATCGCCCATGGCTTTCCGTGGTACCAGTTGTGCCACTTCTAGCGTTTTTCCACTGGATCTAGTGTTTTTTCATTTCATCCAGTGTTCTACTGTTTTTTTATGGCTATCTAGTGTTTTTTGTGTGTGAGCTGAATGTAATTAATTGCACAATTTTGTGTAGTTATAACTGTAATTGAGACTTTATTATCATTATGCTTATTAGTCGTTAGTGCAATTGTAATTTGCTAAAAATTCTGCCTAATTTCTTTGAACTTAAATTACACAAGACAAAATAATACGTTTTGAGTTAAACCGGTGTGAAGCCACTTGGTGATCAGTTAAAACTCAAAGTTTCAGTGGCCTGTACAAACAAACACAAGCGTTGCTGCTTTATGATAAAGTGATAAAGTTTATCACCCGTTTTCTTTGTCTCTGGTTGACAGTGAGTTGCACAAAATGTCTATGGTTGACAATGCAATGCATTTTCTGGGTAGTTTCACTGTGTTTTAAGTTTCCTTTTGTAATCTAGTGTTTCTTTAGTAAATCTAGTGTTTTTTTTTGTCATGAAATCTGGTACTTTTTTCCGTAACAACAGAGTGGCAACACTGCATGGTACTGACACTGGTGCTACTGCTAGTGCTACAGTAACAGTAATACATACTACCCGTTGTCACTAGCGATAGGCAAGGCATACCATACGTTCCGTTTTGGCCGGGACGGTTGGCTGGGACAGTCCCGGACCCAGGCTTTCTCCCGGCATCCCGGTCAGTCAACCAAAAACTCCCGATCGGTTAGGGATTCAGTCAGCGAGCACTGTTCTATGCCTGGTACATCAGCTCCCATTGAGAGAATTTGTTTGTTCAGTCATGAATAACACGTGGTCAGGTAGTGATAACAATAGCAGAATGCTAGTGCAGATTGTGGAAGCCCTTGTCACCTGACTGACTTTTACTGCTGTGAGTGTGATTTTCTGAGAAAATAATATTATCGAACAGTTTTCTTGAAGAAAGAAAGTATTGTCTACAGAAAACTATGATTGGGTGAATGAATATGTACTGTAAATTTATAAAAAAGTAGTGGTTACAGAACCGCCTGTGGTTCTTCATATTTGAAACCTTATTCAAGTTTCAACTGCCACCTGTAACGTGACAGTAACGCATGGTGGCACGGAAGTCCATTAGACCTGGTAGAAATGTACTGAATGTAAAAGTTGTTGGTGAATTGTTTCGGTATTCAAGTCTCATCAGTATCGCATTTGTGTAGTAAAAAAATGTGTGGGCAAGTATATTCAATGAATATGTACACATGAAGCATACAAAAACGAAAAACTAAGAAATGCTGTTGAAGTGTTTTGCTCCTGTCAATGCTGGTCAAATGGTCATATGCAAACATTGATTGTGCAATGCCAATGGGCTACTGTGTATGACTAACCATTTGTTGTGCTCTTGTGAATGACAATAATACAGTTGTTGTGATGATAAACAAAGTGTTTTGCTACTCTCAATTTTTGCTCATTGGCAAAACCAATTCTGCATTACTATTATGTGCTCGCGTACTGTTGGGCTAACTACTTTTTGTGTTCTTGTGTCTGTGATCGTGTCTATATCAAAGATGATCATGGAGCCAGAGTGCCAAAGTGGACTCTAGCCGAAGTTTGGATTTTCGGCCAAAGAAGGAGCTGGAGTCAATATTTTAGGTCGAAGCATGAGCTAGAGCTGAAGTCAACATTCGGGTCTGTGCAAGAGCCAATCAAACATTTTAAGAGACTTATTAAAATTTAGGAAGTGACTATGGTTAGCCTACGCCTGGCCTGATGCAATTCAAATAAAAGGGTCAGTTTGTCATTCAAACAGTGTGGATCTCGTAGCCTAGGGGTTATGCGCTACAGCTGCTATGCCAATGGTTTTCAGTTCGACTCTCACCTTGACGAATTTTTTTTCTTTACTTTTTTTCAGGCTTACATGTTACCTTTATGGGTTAGTGTTAGGTTTAAGGTTAAGGTTAAAGTTCAGTTTAGAGTTTATCTCTTAGTTTAGAGTTTTGTTTAGTTTGTTTCTACCAAGCATATTACACTCTCATTGTGCGTTATTGTTACATCACATGTGGCATCTGAATAAGTTTGAAATTTCAAGATTCACAGGCATATCTATAGCCACTGCCTAAAATTATGTAATTATGATGCCTGTTGTTTTCACACTGAATGGAATTAATTGAGACGTGTTTTCTGACCAGCGCTGTCATAAATTACAAATGTGTGATATTTGGCGGTAGTACTGAGCATTTCACCACGGCACTATTGATGATTTCAAAAGTTAGTGCCTATGCAAAATATAGTGTGCAAGTAACAATGCACTTGGGGAATTTAGGAATCCATGCCGTAACCATCAGAATATTGAGCTAATGATGTGGGCAAAAGCACAAGACTGAAGACACATGAAAAGAGCAATGTTTAACAAAACATATTATAAGTAATGGTGTGCTGAAATGACCTATAGTGATAGGCTTTACATGTTGGAAGTACTGTAATGTATAGTAGAAGTAGAATATTTATTTCCATTGTGCAGAGTTCTGGTCTAGCCACCGCTAGCATAGGCCAATCTCTGCTCACATTTTAGAGTCATCCTGTACAAAGTTGGATATTTGCCTTGATAGTTGCAGCTTTAAACTTTTAAAGATAGCCTATATTATTTTGCAGCTATATATTGCCAATACCTATGTATGTTAAATTTGGAAGGATTTGTAAGTTATGCGCAATGTTCATCAAGTTAACTTTTTTTGTAGGATTTGCATGCATATTCAGGTTAATGGCTTAGTTTAGGACAGTCATAGTTCAGAGCCTTTTTTAGTGTTGTATAGTTAAAGTACGATTCAATGTTTGTAAACATGATCAGCTCCTGACCTTGAAGATTCAAAATGAGTCTATTGTGAAAATTTAAAGTTAACGCCCAATTCAAACAATTGTCAGATAACTGCTTAATTACTGAATCTTGAACTACGTAATTAGTGTTTCAACAGTAACACTTTAAAACTTAAATTACAGTAGAACCTATAGTTTTCAAGATGCAAATTTGATAAACATGTCTATTTTGTCTGATGAGGCAAAAGCTGTTCTGAAGTTATTTCATCAGTAGCTTTACACAATTTTTTGAAGTGATCACATTCACATGTCAAGTTAAAAACACATTACAAGTTTGGAACGCATGATCTACATAGCTGGCCGTAACGCCTAAATTAAGTGCAGGCAAGCTTTTAGTGGCTTTTTGTCTGTGTTGTGTAAAGTAGAGGCTAAGCCATAACTCTAAACTTCAACATGTGTCTTTCTGTATTTTTCACATGACCACTTACACCATTTGTGTTAGATCAAAGGCAAAATAGCCACTCCTGATATTTTGCCTCAGGCAAAATAGACACTATCTTTTTGATATGAGTTACTTGGAAGTTTTTGGAGTGTAAACAGGAGTCGGAGTTGATGTTTGAAAATTTTTTGCAGTCAGATAAGCAGTCTTAAAGCCAGAAGCAAGAGCGGAGTCGAAATATGAAAAATGTGATTCCGCTCATCTCTGGTCTGTATGGACCACAAGTCTAAAATAAACTAATACTATTATTATTATTAAAATGTAAGCCTAAAACCTAACCTAACCTTAATCGTAACGCTAGCGCTAACCCCTAAACCTAAACTTTTGAAACTTTAGAAAAAAGTAAAGAAAAAGTGGTCGCATATATTAAAACATGCAACCACTAGTACCAAAACAAAAGTTGCCAAGGTGAGAGCCAAACTGAAAACCATTAGCACAGCAGACGTAAACACGAGTGCTACGCTACCAGTACCATGTCACTTCAGTGACAAACTCAGCGTTTTATTCAAACCACATCATCGGATGCAGTTCTGTAGCCACTTCCATTTACAAATGCTTGAACACAGTTTTGTTTCTTAGTAAAATGTATTATTTTAGTTTTTCTTGGTGTCGTAACCATAAAAATCCAAAATGGCTACGTTTTCTAAGTATGATATGAATCACATTTATCTGATAAGACTAATTGTTCTGAAGCATCCTGGTTTTCAATCACAAAAATATGGTATGCTCAACTAGGGGATCAATTATATAATAGATAATTATCTCTCATGGGCTAGATTGATTTGACTGTCATTGTTTGAGAATGTAGGGATGCAGGATTCAAGGCAATGATTGTGCGAAAACCTCTTGAGTTATATGACATTAGCCTAGATGTGATCATCACACACACACCAACCAACTACTGTATCTTCTTCACTAGCCTAGGGGTTCCCAACCTTTCTATGACCAGGTACGCCTGTAGCAGGTCACAAGATAAACATGCATGTACACCAAAATTTCTTGTTACAAAAGGGCTGAATAAAATTACAAAAAACAGAACTTTTGCATTTTCAGAACTATAAAGATAGACTCTGTATTTATCCCATGTCTCATCATTAATTTGTTGCAGCTGTATGATAAATGTACCCCTTATGAGAGGCAAATGTACCCATTGGGGTACATATGATATACCCCAGCTTGGGAAGACCTGGTCTAGCCTATACTTTTAACTTCATGGTTCAAGATTGTTTTTTGCTATACGGTATATATATGACATGCACTTTTACTGCCCACATCCTTATAATGTTTATGACAATGTAATAATGGTTAACATACTACATGGTTTTCCACTTTTTAACTAGCAGTGTTGCTTGTTTCTCAAACCTATTATTATATGCATGACCCACTTCTTCATCTGCATATTTCTCAACTCTTCATAAGCCTAACATTGTTTGATTTCCTCCCTACTCCTTGTTGTGCTCATAATTGATTTACAGGTGCCCTATAAGAAACAGTTATCCATCAGTTACGGATCTTTTTTGTGGATATAAAATGACATAACCTGAGTCACAAAAACTTATTTTATGGTGAGCAGTAAGACCATAATGGTAGTAGAAGTAATATTTCTTGTTAGCCTAAGCCTGATTTTAGCCACCATTGCTCTTGTGCCGAGGCTATTCCACTCTTGGTAACAAAATCCTGCGGGACCCAAAGATAAGTTTAAACTGTTGTGAAAATTAAAAAATTTAAACAAAGCAACTTTTTGGTATTATGTGTTTGGGGGAAGGTGTTGTTTAATTGCTGTGATAAAATATTTTTTCCACTGTATTTTTACCTTAATTTATTTTGTAACCAGGCTTATTCCAGTTATATCATCACACATCCGTTAATGATATGCACAGTGACAGATACGTTGTACTGATTTGCGTTGTGTTTCCTGTTTTATATTACATTTGAGTTTTATGCTTATTGTCCAATTCTATTAGGTTTTTGAAAACCACTTGTCATTGTCACGTTATCTTATGGTTTGAACCAAGGTTGCGGAGTCAGAGTCGTAAGGAGTCGGAGGTTTTTGGGTGGAGTCAGATTTGTAACAATACAAGCAGTTGGAGTTGAAAATTTTGTCTGACTTTAGAAGTCCAATTAAATTATTTTTTACATCACACTCCTGAGTTGAGAATTCCTGTTGAAATGGTACAATTTCTTATGAAACTTTTGTTGAAACAGATAATTGTTGCTATGTACCATGATTTCCACTGAGTGTTAGTTGCAACAAAATTCTTGACAGCCAAACTTCATTCATTTATGTTAAGGAGTTGTAGTCAGGAGTCGCAGTCAAAAACTTTGGAAAGGTTGAAGTTGGAGTCAGACATTTTACCTCCGACTCTGCAGCCCTGGTTTAAACTAAACTTTTTTGCAGTAGATGTGTAACCTAATGACTGAATTACATTATTCAATACCCTAAGTAAGTTAGTCTAAGTTGAACACTTGAAAGTGATTACCTTCATGTTGCAGGAATTGAAGTTTAATTTTAGTCCTTTAAATAAAACTTAACCGCTATGAAAACATAAGATTGGAAATTTTTATATTTATTAAACTGCAGGTTTTAAAACCGATGTTATTTATATTGGCTTAAAATGATATATGTGCATACTGTATTTGTTCCCAGAACTAGTGGTTGCAATGCCTCCTCATTCTTCAATATATGTATTGAGTTGAGTTTATTTGGCAAAAATTATGAATTTCAAAGACGAGAAAGAAACCACAGCAATTGCAAAAACACCAGGGCACTGAAAAAAATGAAAGGTTATCAAGTCGTTGCCCCTTGACTGGTGGATAAAGGTGTATAGCAAGCCAAATTTACATCGAATCATATAGCCTATATGGGAAAGAGCTGCTAGATGATCAACACAGTTGCATAGAGAGTGCTGGGTCGCAACCAGTCTCTCTCGGTGGATCAGGTGCTCAGATCCGCAAGGATCTGGGCGTAGCAGAGAAAGTATAAACTCACCTAAAATGAAACTCTGCCCGAGTTCCCATGACCCTTTCGCATCTGGCAAGCTCTACAAATGTTTGAAGCAGTTGTAGAATGAGAATGAGTCATCCAATGCAGTCATCATATTATTGGAATGGAGAGGCTGCGAGCTCCTGGGTTTGGGTATTCTGAAAGTCCCGTGTTCGAACTTCATCCACCACCAGAAGTGATCCACTGAGCCTAACGCAGTGCTCCTGCAAAACAATGGCTTGTGTTGGATTGTGCTAACGGATATAAAATTGTTTTCAACTGTGCTAAGACAGTATAGTTTCTTCCCTAAACAGTATATATAGCCTGCAATACTAGTTGTATCCTTAAACAGCATAAAAAAGCATGAAGGTTGTCAATCAAGTCAAAGTGCAGTGGCGGGCAAACTATGGCCTACTGTTCAAATCCAGCCTTCCAAGCTATTTCATTCAACTTGCCATTATCTTTTTATTACTTTTTGAATATTGAGATATAAGAAAAGAACAAATCTTGGTGTGGTGGGTTTTACCTTTGTTTATCCAGTGTAGCGGTTCACCACTACCAAGTATCACCTGCATTGTATTTCAAACACAAATATATTGACCTGTCTACTGAGTTGTATCTCCATCTTTTGGCTATGTACAAACCAGTAGTGTTCTGTAATGACTTGCATAAGTTTCCAAACTTGTTTGGCCCTCAGTTTGCTAAAAAAAGTTTGTGGCCTCTTGTCTGAAATGTTTGCCCACCACTGTCATAGTGTATTACTTCATGCCTTACTGACGGATATGACAATAGCTTCAACTCCAACATCTAAAAGTCTTTGGTTCCAGCTCAAAATCGTTTGGTCCAGTGAAAACAAAAAAAACATTGAATTATTTGTACAACTTGCTGGCCCCACAAACTAGGGCTATGGAATCAGAACCTAAATTTCAGGCAGTGGCTTCAGCTCCACCATCTTAAAGTGTTTGGCTCTAGTTCAAATCATCCAATTTGCTTGGGCTCCAGCTCCACAGCCCTGGTGGCTACACCGCATGTGAACCTTTCCTTTGCACCTACCCATTAGCACTAAGCATGAAAGACCACAAGTACTTCATATTCATTATTTTATGTCATTACCTACTACTCAACTACAAATAAAACTTAACCTACCATCTTTAGTGGCATATGTTCAACCTACTTTTTTAGAGGGTTTTAAAATATTGCACATATCTTTCGCAAACTTATTCAAGATAGTATATGATTTTACTAGATGGTTAATTTTGTTGTTGCATTTAATATTTAATGTCTTACATTAGGCATTTTTATTAGCTTGAGTATATTATCCACTATTGCAATGCCTAAATCTACGTAGGAACCATTCTGTGCAGCTGTTTTCAGTGTGGGTACATTATGTTTTTAACAAAACTTATGTTTGGGGGCACTGGTTGTAATGTTTTTCACTTGGAAATAGTCTAAAAATGTGGTCCTAGTCTCAGTTTAAATAATGTTAGGTCTTGGAATGAGAATCCAAACTCCTTGTGGTTCAGAGGTTTGAAAGCAGGGTTGTTTTGAGTTGGTCCACCTAAGTGGGACCAGGTCCACTGAACCAGGACTGCCTTTTTGTGCGATGGAAGTACTTTGATATGTTGCCAAATGCTAAAGAATGTCATTGCGTATGTTTATGTAAGTATATTTAAGCGTGCTGATAAAGTTTAATTGCGTAATGCTAGTGTTAGCTGCTTTTGTTGTCTCAAAAAATGCTTCCAATGAAGTGAAACTTTTGCAAAAAAATGGCCCAGGCTTGTTGCAGTAGTGTGCAGCCTAAATGTTTTGGAAATGTTGGCAATTGATTTGTGTAAATTAAACAAAACGTTTGCCATGCTTACCGTTTTAGCGTAACGCTGGAAAATGCCTAACAGTATCTACCTTTTGGGATTTGAATCTCCCTTCAAAACCACTCGGTAATGAAAGTGTTAAATGTTTCTCTGCAATACCACAGGTTTTGTCTTGGTATATGTGTATCTTGTGTAGTTAGCTTTTGTATAATCTGCAAACTTTTAATTAATTGTGCATAATAAAATCCAACACAACTGCCATGGACAAAAGTGCCCGAACAAGAGATGTATTCCTTTCATGTATGGGTAGCATTTACATGTTTGCTTTTGCTTCTCTGTACACACAAATACCAGGTGAGACATTTATTAAAGTGTTGTAAGCTTCTGCTAAGTTAACTGGTGCTTGCTGGAACTCTTCTTCAGTCAAATTACAAATTGTTTGCCTTTGTTTCAACAGGCTTATTCAGCAGCAACGGTATCTTGCCTGTGCATTCATTGCTTAAAAGTATTAAGGAGGATAACAAAGGCAAACCTACTGAAGGACTTTACATGCACACTCCTACATTATTATGGTTTATGCCATATGATCCTGCCATATCAATGGAAATATTGTCGTTTGCTGGTTAGTTCTAAAGTCCTAGTTCTGTTTTTAACATATTTCAATGTCATGATTATATTATTTATGAAATATTTTCTATTTTAGGAACATGCCTTTCATTTGGGTCTCTTATCTTTCAATCACTGAGAACTACTCCAGTGTATTTTATGTTATGGCTTTTCTATCTTTCTTTATATAAGGTAAGGTAATGGTACACTTTGACATATTTCCACACATCACTGAAGTTCGTATTGGTACCAATACAACTGATCAGATGTTTCTGTGTTGTGTAGCTTGGAAAATAGAAAATATCTTGCTTTTAGGTTGGTGAAACGTTTTTGTGGTTTCAATGGGATATCCTTTTGTTGGAAGTTGGCTTCATTTCAATTTTTGTGGCTCCAGTTTCATCTAGGTCTTTTGGAACAAAGAAAGTGGGCAAGTATGTGATATCAAGCAAAAAAATGTGCCTTTTCAGGTGTTGGTGTATCTTGTCAATCTTAACCACAGATTCTGGAAGCTTGTTGGATTCTCTGATTGTACTCTTATGTAGGATGTGAAAACATTATTTTTGTTGTTGGATGCTCATATTTGTAAGAGCTCAAATAGTGGTTACATACATTTGCATTTTAGCTGAGTGAACAGCCTTATGAAATTTCCAAAAATCATGCTCTAAGCCAGTTCTGGGGAGGTGTGCCCTTATGCACTCTACAACACGAAAAGTGTTTGAACAGGAAAGTGTTCTGTCCAATTTACATATTTAATGTCAGGGGACTTGAAACAAAGGACAGTTATTTTGGGAGGCGTGGTAGAGAAAAGCTTAAGAACCACTGCTCTAAGCAATTGCTCATTTGTGGGAAGAGTTGAGGCTCTGATAAATTAATTACATCATTGATTCTCAACGTGGTCAGGTGATCCACAGAGTTCTATAGATCCTTGTTTAAACATGCCCTTGAGTTCACTGACCGATGTGCAATACAGTTTCAACTAGTTGTTCTTGAGATGTCATCATTGTAAAGTGGTCTATCAGATATTTTTTTTAAAGATGGTCCATGGGCCAAAAAAGATTGATAACAACTGCATTCCAGCCAATCCTGTTGTTTTTCATAAGTAATTAGTGTAAGTCAGGGCTGTGGAGCTGGGACTCAAATTTCAGGCCCCGGATCCAGCTCTGGCTCCAACAACTAAAAGCTTCTGCCTCCAGCTTCAAAATGATTGGATCCAATAGAAAGTAAAAACAATTGTTATATGTCTACAATTGTATTATTGCTCTCAGCTTAAATGAGGTGACACAAATAATACATTTGATGGATAGAGGGACATGTGCACAAAAGTGTGGAAAGCTCTATCTACACACAAAGGAAATTTGTGTACACATGGCAATTCTGGCATCCATAAGTGTCAATATTTTTTTCTCATATTTCCATTCTCCCATTTTAATCTTACAAATTTCTTACCCATGCTCACAACGCATTAAATCAACTCGCTTGCCCCACAAACCAGGGATGTGGAACTGGAACCCAAGTTTCAAGCTCCAGTTCCACCATCTAAAAGTTTGGGGCTCCAGCTCCAAGAATCCAAAATTGCTCCGCTCCATCTCTACAGCCTGGTTTGAGCTTCAAGGCAAGTCAATGTAGGTCTTGCATTGTACATAATTTTTGCAAATGTGACATCTTTACACCAAAAAGATTGTTTTTGGAAATATCTTAGGTATTACACGCCAATTTCAAATTCCGGTATGTCACGAAAAATGAAAACTGTAGTATGTTTTTGCATTTTGAACATTTACCACATGCAATGATAATTTGCATTTTACAGCATTCATAAACAAATTCCTTTCTGGTTGATGAAGTGGTTGCTATTTCGGTTAATGTTTGCATCTGGTATTGTGAAGCTTACTAGCAAATGTCCTACGTGGTGGGGATTAACAGGTTAGTAAGTTGTAATGGACTGCTTTTATTACTGGACTTGCTAAAGCATCAACAAGTATTTTTTGCTTTTCAGCTTTGAATTACCACTATGAATCACAGGTATGCTGTTTCATGAATATTTATTTTGTTGGTTATTTCAATGTGTTGTATATGATAAATATCTCATGCATGGTGTATAACTTGTGTAACAATTAACAAATCAAACTTCTTTTAAATACTAATGATTTTTAAATGGGTAGCATTTGTGGACAGATGACATTGCAACATTTAAGTTATTTTCTGCAAGATGTAAAACACAATCTTGTACCCCTATTGAAATTGGAAATACTTACTAGCAGCTTAAAACAATTTCGGCCAACATGAAATATTAGAAAGTTCCTTCAGCAGTTGCTCTTCTTTATGTCCTTTATCTTAAACAGGGGCTTCCTAACTTTATCCCCCTATGCACCCCCTGTGGATGTCAAATATGTTTATGAGCCTGCAACTTTTTGAGACACGATCTGATTCTGAATTGTGTTCTGTTCCGATGCCTGCATATCACTGTGCTCTGCGAACGATCTAACTAATGTAGCACACAGTGAGAGAGGGTTACTAAAGTACCTCACATTGGGAGTTTCCTCTCTAAATTTCTTAATGCAAGTCCGTAAAACCCTTGGAGGTCACCACACTGGAAAGCAGATTTCCAGAACCAGATGAACCAAAAATGCCGAACAAAGTGAAGCAGGACGAACTTTGTCACTTTTGAAATAACCAGATGAGTACAACAATTACAGGCTCTAGCTTTGTAGCAGGCTGTTTGAGGAATCTCCTGCCTAGTTCTGCTCCCATCTTCTTGCAATGATTCAAGCTTGCACTCATCATTCAGCAATAATTGTTAAGTCACAGCAGTGAGCAACACCAAGCGAATCAATCGCAATTTATTTGCGTAAGGACACTAGTTTCGTGTATTACACATCTTCAGTCCTGCGCACAAGTCGACAAATGAAACAAAAAGGAAAACTACGTACTGCTGCTAAGATCAAAACTCAAGATTACAAATTTGATCCCAATTAGAACCCCTTCACTAAACACAGCTACAGAACTGTTTAACAAACCCGATCGTAAACGGCCATTCGGCACACTGATTGACAAAAAATATCTCCGCGTTTTCGCGTGGTTACTGTCTCAGACGATCACGTGGTTTACAACAGACCGTAACGTGCAGTGGAAAAAGTCGAGGAATACAACTCAGTTAAAGTTCCGGCGGTAATGGGAAATGGAGTAATTCGGTTATGAAGTTTGCACTATAGTTAGGGCACAAATAAACGATTGTTCAGTTTTTCCATGCTAAAGATTTCAAGCAACAATTCGTAAGTCGTTCCCTTGTCTCTCAAAGTTTTTAAATTGAAGTCAAGCTTAGTGGGAAGCACCAACGGAGAGATATTTTTTTGTCAGCAACAGCCTGCTGCAAAGCTAGAGCCTGTAATTGTTGTGTTCGATAAGAGGAGGCAAATCCCAGCCGTTGGTGCTTCCCACTAAGGTTGACTTCAATTTAAAAACTTTTTTTTGAAAGATTTCGGCAAAATCCACAAATTTTGAAAGCTCGAGTCTCGGTCTCGGAATTTTTTATGAAGTCTCGGTCTCGGAATTTTTTATGAAGCCTCGATCTCGAAGTTTCAACGAGGTCTCGGTGTCGATGGTTACGGTCTCGACTACATCACTGCTGTTTAGTGTTACCAATGCGAAAAGAAAACAATTGAAATTGATGTGTCAAATTTTTGATTTTGCATATAAGATTCAACAAAATTTCACTATTTAGGATGTTGTTAAAACGCTTGAAATTACACCGAATTACAATAATTTTTTGATGGTGTGGCAAGAAATTGTTCCTACACATAAGCATGCAAAATGACACAATCTGACAACACTGTTCGATAACACCAATGTGGTGAGCAATCCCGAGAAGGGTGACCAGATTGTGCGCGGTGTGTTCTGCCAAACATTTACGAAATCCTGCCAAATTACAAATAATACTGACAAAATTCTGCAAAATTTCTTCATTAAACGATTTACTTTAACAATGGACCCAATACTGACTGTGTTGCTTAGGTTAATTAGACAAAATTCGAAAGTGGGCGGCAGGCCCCCCCAGAAAAACAATGGCGCGCCTGGGCCCATGCGGCCTCCCCGGTTCCGCTACCTATGCCTGGAACAATAAAAGCCGACTTAGTGGTACAGTTGGTTGAGCGCGTGCCACCAAAGCTGGTAGGCTGGGTTCGTTTCCCTGCATGCGGGGTCATACCGAAGACTTGATAAACGGTACTTGCGCCTTGTCCAGGCTCATGCTCGGCGTTAGTGAGGAGGGAAATGGTGCGAGGAAACGCTTCGCGTGCGGTGGCGCCAGTGAGTTGCCATCAATGCAACATTCACTATGAGAGTAGCCCCGAGACGACGCAAGCGATCAGAGGTGGACGCCACAGACCACTCGTGGCAATCCGAAAAGTGTACAAAAAACGTGTATATATGAAACTGTACTGAAACAATAAACTACAGGTTATGAAAATCGAAACTTGCTCCATTCCATGGTTTCTGATCACTTGGAATCTGGTGCACAAGCGTTGATATGTTAGATATGTCACTATTCCACAAAATGTCCATTACAAAATGGAAGGTTTGTGGCTTTCTAGGTTCAGATGGATGGACTAAACGATCCGAATCGCTAGGCAAAATATACCAAATAGCTTCTATAAGTTTAATACCACAGTAGCCACGTTTCAGCAAGGTTCCAATGCCGTGTTGAAAATATTGAAGAAGTATTGAATTAGGCCAGAAGGTACATAAAGTATTGAAAAAGTATAGAAATTCTAAAAGGAAAAGAAGTCATGAAGTTCCTGAACATAACAGTCTCTGATTACAGTACTTTAAATTTGTGAGCAACGAAGTTGTTACTTTGATAAAAAATTATGGAACATGCCAGAGCAACTTTCGTATATGGTTGTGCTCATGAAAGCTTAAAATACACATTGGGATACAAAAACACTGTACAACTGTCAGTGTATGTCTCCATTGTCAGTTGGAAGTTTTTCAACAAGTTTGAAAAAACGAAAGAAACGGACTTTAAGACAAATGTGGCGTCGTGGAAGTTCCCACAAGGACGCGAAATGCAGTCTGGACTGCAGATTTTTTTAAACATTATTTCAATTGTATAACAAAACGCCATAGGTTCACAATCGTGCATACTTTCAGTGAGATTGATGCGGTAAGCGTAGTTTTAGGGAAGGTAAAGCAAAGTTTCTTTGCCGTGATACGCAATATGTAAAACTGTGATCCATGAATACAATTTTGTAAAACGAAGATGTGGTATTGAATTTTTTCATTTAGTATTGAAGAGGTATTGAAAAAGTATGGAAAACGTTTTTTGAAAACATGTGAGGACCTAGTTTTAAAGAATGCCAAAAAACTTTTTCTGCCAACACCAATAACAACGTGCAAAACTGACGTACATGGGAAACAGCGTTTTCTCTCGTGTCAAACCACTTATGAAAAGGCCAAATATTATGAAAATTGGCATTAAAAATTCCAGCCTTGCAACCCTGTTAGAAAGGGGAAGTCACACAGGCATAACACAAACCTTCATGAGCCAAATCCATTATGGCCTCAAAGACACTGACGACACCTGCATTGCGCAGGAAGAAATATATGACGACGCGAAACCGCCCCACGCTAAAAAAAGCTATACTCGATCATGCTTTATGCGGCGCATATGTTTATTTCAATCAACGTGAAATAGTTCTGACCTTTACAAACGCCTCACGAATCCCAGGGATGTACTTACGCACCCTGTTAGGGAACCCGTGAACTGAAAGAAATTGGTCTTTATTTACCCTATATGATTTTTATGCGCTGGTGATATTGTTGTTTCAAGTCTCGTTTCCACGAAGTTGCGTTTGCATTCTTTTTTCGAATTAAATTTACCCTATGTATCTATCTTTTGCAGTGTATTCCAACTCCGTTGGCGTGGTGGGCTCACCAGCTGCCCAGCGCGGTGCAGCAGTTGTCGGTCTTGGGGACATACTTCATCGAAATCGTGCTACCCGTGTTTTTCTTCTCACCTGTGAGGTTTCTCCGATTGTTCGCTGGTTATGCCCAGGTGACAATTAGGACAGACGTTCGCAGACACGAGTAGAACTGCTGCTTTGTTCGGTATCACAGCTGCGAACATGTGACGTGGCAAATACATCAGCTGATGTATTGCGCGCTGGTCGATAGATAAGCGTCGGCCTGAAATCCGTTGTAGCAGTTAAAGCAATGACCGCTTTCTGAAGCTCGGTTTCGCAAAAACCAGAACAGCTTAGTTTAACAAAAGGTCTGTGCGATGAAGGGAAACCGGAGGAAGATGAGAAATTTCATCACCGATACGGCCAGCCACAGGTTTTGATTGTTCTGTTGCGTCTGCGCCACAGTCTTCATCGTTGCTTTTGCCGTTTTCTTTCAATCAAAGAATCTGTTTTGTTCGGGATTCGATTAATCGTTTTTTTCCTGCAACCATGAAAAGGTGAAAATACCCTAGTTTTTTGTCACAGGTTCTCTTGATGATTGTCTTTCTTGTCGCAGGTACTCTTAATGATCGTCATTGCCCTGACCGGAAATTACAACTTTTTCAACCTCCTCACCGCAGCCCTCTGCCTGTCTTTGGTCGACGACGAGCACCTCGATTTTGTCGCGCGCCTCTTTTCGTGCACTTCTCGGAAACGTAAGATATCTGTAGCAAAATAGTCTCGAAACAGGCCTGGCGACAAAAGTTCGTGAACGTCATGTTTGAACTGTTTGTAGATACGTACGTCGTAGGATCACGAATGCAATTGCCTTAATGCATGAATTTTTTTTGGTCTCTGACTGCGACTTTTCTATTCAGTTGCTAGCTGTTCTGCGTTTCGTTTGCAATAAGCGTCTTCTTCATCGTATGAGCCAGTTCTTTCAATCCACTGCCAGGCCTTACTAGATCTCGGGGATGCGTTGAGCAGCCATTCGATTGTCTCATCGTCCAGAACCGTCAGGTCATGCCCTCCACGACAGAGGTGGTCAGAGTCACTTTGTCAGACTCCGACTCCGCTCCTGACCCAAAATTTTTGGTTCCGGGTCCAGAAATTTTTCAAATTTGAGAATCCGACTCCTGTTCAGACTCCAGGTGCCATCGATCCAACCAAAACTTACCATGTTTTTACTTAAGAAATGACCACACACACGCCTGCTACTGCCGAAATTGAAAAGTGACTCCGGGTCCGGTTTTTCACGAATTTTTGACTCTGGGTTCGAAAGAAAAACGCAGAATCCTGCCGGAGTCGACTCCGGATCCATGGCCACCTCTGCTCCACGTGGAGGTGGATGGATTCAAAAAGCGTAACTAAACACGACAATAATTTGGCTCAGAGAAGACCTCATCCGTCGCGAGAAGTCCGTCGTCGCACAAGCTTGTTTGGTTGATCAATCTTGCTGCTCTGTGTCTCACCGCACATTACTGTTCTTCACTCGTGCATTACGACAAGTACTTCAAACTTGGTGAGTAATTAATTGCAGTTTTTGAAAACATGAACTCTTTAGCTTTTGCAGTGCGACGTCATGTAATGGCTGAGTCAAACCTGAGGCTCTTGCAAAGTAGTATTAGAAAGAACAACCCAAAAGCGCCAATTTCTATCTTAACGAGTCAAGATCGTTGCCTTTTTCTGTCCAAGTCCATTGAGAAATGTTTTTTTCTGCTTGGTTTGCAAAATGTTTTGTTGTGGACGCGTTTTTTTCCATAAGAATCATCGCCTGTGACGATGCACTTTAAAGTTTAAACCTACCGGGATTTGTTTGATCAAAAAAAGATGTTTAAGCGCCCGTGGCAACCTGTTGCAGTTTTCGCGAAAAGTTTATTCGGGATTCATTCGTCGATACTGAGTAGTAATTGAAGTTTTTATCAACCTATACTTGCAACCACCGTTGGAAGACAAAAAAGTGGAGGGCATCAGCAGATAAACAACCCATGCTTGAACTGTATCTTTTTACATTTGAAGTATAAGTCAGGCCTGTGGTGGATCAGGAAAGGTGGATATACCAAGGCCATTTAAGAGACTCTCTCTCTCTCTCTCTAGATGCCACTGGATATACCCTACATTTCCTGATGGCTAACTCTGTGTCACTCAACATACTGTAAACGTCCGGCTTATCCGCCGCCCTTATTTCCCACTGCCTGTCCTCAGTGCCAAGCCAGGGATGCTAAAGGCAATCCACCGTTGTTTTGTCTGTAGATAAACCGTCCTTACTCATGTGTTGCTGATGCTGCGTTCTTGTTCTGCCTTACGTGCGCAGTCTGTGCATTAATGCAGTTTACACTTTTCAATTAAAGAACTGATCAATGCGATCTTCATAAAATTTACTGTTTGGACATTACAGACTTTACTCATGGACATTTGGACGACTTTCTCAAATGGGCGATGCCTGTAATCACGTGGACTGCAAGCATTCTTTTCGCCATCAAAATTTTGTTCGTCTTATTCATGTAAGGCACTTCAGTGATTCCTTACAGTGCAGCAGCATTTCGAGTGTGAACTGCTTTGAGATGGTCGCATCAGGCCAATTGCCGGTCGGGCAGAGGGTCGACACTGTGTGGCTATTCTTTTGAAACAAGCATTGTCCACTGACCCGTTCCCCGTTTGACACTCTTGAGTGCTGTAGAATGTTACAGCTTCATAGAAAGAAAGTGTTCGTTTCGTGTGCGGAGCGGTGCTGTTACCATGGATTGATTGGTTGGGCTTGTAAGAAACATTATTTTGTGCGTACGACCCTATTTAACTCCTTCGTAATACCGACACTGAGGAAAAAATGCGGCAGTGTTCGGTTAAAGAAGATGCTCAATGCCACTGCTGGGTTTTCCAATGTCAACTGACCTCGTTGCGGTCAGCCCTTCCCCTGGTATGGATCTCGTGCACTGTCGTTCCTCAGTATTTTCTGCTTGTTATCCTTTTCACCCGTGAAGCGTCCTCGCTGTCCACTGCGTGAAAGCTTATGTTTCAGGTGCAATCTGCTGGTGGTGTCGCGTTTATGCGTATATTATTTTCACTGAGGCATTTCGGCCATTTTTCCCATAAGATAACATTGAAACTTGATGTAGCAGTAATCACTAGTCTATATTTTTGGACATTATGACCAAATTGACTTAATGTTTTTCGGTCATTTAAAACAGAATCCGGTCAATGACCGAAAAAATGACCAGAAAAAACTAGGTTTATGCAGTTGTAGTCAAAGAGGATTCATACAGTTGCGTGTGCAGCTGCGATCACCGTTGCCCGTGTTAATAAAATGTCCAGAATTTTTCCTACATGTTTGTAGTCGCTGACGACCATGTTGTGTGGCTTACATCAAAACCAGGGAAAATTCTTTGTCATGCAGGTCGATTCGTGATGGCGTCAAGTCGTGGATTGGAAATTTCATCAAAGTCGCCCTGGTGCTAGTGCCGTCAGTTTTTATCTTTGCAATTAGCCTGGTAAGTTTAAAAAAAATTGTTTCAGGTCAAGGTGTTTTGCAAAGGGCCAAAATTCAAAAGGTAGGCTCTTTGGCCAGAGGGGGGTAAAAGTCCTTTCTTAAGAAGCCATGCTGTGATATTGCGTTTTTGTTCAGTTAGTTTTGATTCTCTAACTTTCATCCGGTCGTCGTTTGCGCAACGTTTTTCATCGCCACTCTACAGTGTAAAGTTGTTGCGGCAAAAATGTCAAGTTTTAAGACAGTTGCGCAAAGCGACCACCGAGTGTGGCGCTGATTAACGTTTGAGTCGAAACCATATGGGCTTGCTGACGATCGTTTGTGGATTCGGTGTATTTTGACAGCAGAGAGCCGGCTTTCCGCTCTCACTAGCTCTAGAGTGTCAGCCGTAAACTGAAATGCGTCAATCCGCATTGCTTGGTATGGATAGCATTTGATTTAACAGGAGTTTTGTTGGGCTGCGCAGCTATACCACAGTAATAATGCTTTCCACGGTTAAACCGTAATTTGACGGGAGAAAGCAGTTGCTGCTTTTTATTGTGGACCAGTTGTAATTGTAAACGTACAGCATTCAACTTCTGAAAATTACTACGTATCAAAATTTGCATTTGGAAATTTTCCAGACGTCACAGTGACGCCACACTGCCAGGGAAAATTTCAAATGCAAACGCACCTTTTTTTCTTTATCAGAAAGTACATAAAAATTCACTTCTGATGATGTCTTCACGATTTATGGCCAAAACTGCCTCAAAAGCCACTGCAATGGCTTTCGCGGTCCTCAAACATTTAAAAGATCGTGCACCAGAAAAAGCTTTCCGCCTAACTTTTTGCGTACGCGGAAGCATTCGTTGCGCTCAAGTCTAGTCAAGTGTGAGGCCGATCTGGATTTTCAACGTAGGTTTCTCGCTATTCTCTGCTGTGATTCACACAGGTCCCGTTTTCGACGCTGGATAGGGGCAGTGCCAGCAACCTTTGGCCTGTGGTTAACAAATGGCACCACACTGCGAACAAGTTCGAACTGGTCCACTCGTACGGCCTTTTCCGGCGCATGACCGGCGTTGGTGGCCGGCCCGAGGTCATCTTGGAAGGCAGCGATTCACCCAACGGCCCGTGGAAGGTGATCTCGTGCACGGGCGTCGGAAGGGGGAGGTCAAGGGGGGGCCTTGGATCCCTGGATTTTGAACTTTTCAGCAAAAACAGGTTGGTTTCTTAGTTTTGAGTGGGAAAAGCCTAATTTCACCACTTTTGGCCCCCCTAGAAAAACTTTGGAAAAGTCCCCTGATGTCCCCCTCCCTGGAAAAAATCCTTCCGACGCCCATGATCTCGTGTTGTTCGTCTTAGTTTTGCTGGCACCCGCTCAGACTCCACGACTGTGGCTTCGTAGCGGCTGGAGTTGTGTCACCTCACCAGGTGCTTTCCGTTTTTGTGAAGTGCCAGCACCCTAGTGTTGATCGTGTGATTGATTGTTTCGCGCTGTGCGAGGCGGCTTGGCTTAGAGCACATGCAAGACCAGCACAAAAGCGCTTTGCAGGTTCGCTGTGAGCCTCAAGTGTAAAAAACAGCGATAGACGTGTTGGATGCATTCGCCATTCTTGCTCGCACAATCTGGCCAGCGGAATGCTTTGTCCCGCCTCCATGTACATCAGATATTCGTTTTTTAGCGAGTTCAGCTTAACCTTTGCATTGCATCAAACGCATTTTGCGCTACAGTTCTTAGACCTTGCGGTTTAGACAAAATGTGATTTATCACTAGAACTGAAAAGCGCACTGTTTTGAAAGCTGCGGGATGTTATGTACTGTAGCAAGCGACAGTATGCCACCATGCAAAACCAGGAATTTTTAAATAGCATTTGCTTACCACCCGAAGGCTCACATTGTTACAGTTTTTCGCTGTTTGACTAAGATGTTTCTGGAAAATTACCCAATTTTATATTGATTTTCGCATACCTCAATTTTTTTCTTATATCAGTCTCATATCACAAGCTTTTTCGTTGTCGCTTTTGCCGCAATATATCATAAGTAGTCTCCACAAAAAAATTGTCAATGAAAGTGGGTCGCTAGCTGAAAACGGTTGGAAAGCACTGCCCTAAACAATACTGCTGTTTAATTTATAGTAAATGCTCCAGATAAGCTGTACAAATTAGCCTCATTTAACAAAGTCTGTTCAGACAGCGAATTATTCGAATTAGTTGTGTTGGCTTTGCCGCTGTAGCTTAAAAGCTGTTGTTCTGTCTTCAGGAGTACGAGTTCGTTTACAAGCCTGGCAATCCCGCCGCTCCCCTCGTATGGGCGGGTAAGATTTTTGGATAGCAGCTCGGCTGACGTCTTAACCGTCACCCCGCCAATGTTGTTCGTTAATCCCGTGCGTTTTTGCAGCCCCCCACCAACCGCGCTTGGACTGGCAGCTCTGGTTCGCAGCCCTCGGCAGTTACCAACACAACCCGTGGTTCATTAGTCTCGTGCATCGCTTGCTGAACGGGCAGACGGAAGGTGGGTGCAGTAGCCACGGGCCCGTGTCCATGGGCGTCGGGAGGCTTCCCGAGGTTTTGAAATTTGATAGTTTCCTATTAACTTCAATATGTTTTTCTCTTAGTTTCGAGTTGATAAAATGAAATTTCACCACTGTTGGCCCCGCTGGAAAATATCTTTTTGTCCCCCCCAGGAAAAATCCACTATGGCCTCCCCCCTGAAAAAATCCTTCGGACGCTCATGCTCAGCCATTGACCGGATCGTTACGCGCGAACTGCACTCGCTCGCGCTTCCAGCTGTTCATAGAATCGCTTTAATCCTCTGCGCTTTCAGTTTTGGACCTTATTGATCGGAGCCGTTCACCGTTCGAGCGTCCTCCCAAATACATCCGATCGTCGCTCTACTCGTACTCGTACACGAAACTGAAAAAGGACGGGGGCGTTCCGAAGGCGTGGTGGAAAAGGAAGTTCACCAAAGAGTACACGCCGCCGCTGACCAGAGACGACACTGCGATGTTGGAGTTTCTCAAGTACAACAGATTGATGCCGGTGGTAAGACCAGTCTCTTGTTTCGCAGAAAATTTTTCGCCTGCGCCATATTTTTACTTGCAGCGTTGCTGGTTCGTGTTTTACTCTCTGTGTCACGCCAGGGACTTCTTTCCAGGCTGGTGATCGCTTTTTTTCCGGTGACTCCTCCACCGCGCTTTGATCTCAGCTGGCGTTTTTTTGTGTATGCTTGCGCGCGCATTTCGTTTCAGTAATTTATTTAATATTTTCAGGTGAATATTTCTTTTGCAAAGCTCCGCTTTGATTTGAGCTCGGTGCCACGTCTACCTGTTGATCCAGCGTGAGAAGTTATCGCCAATCAGCAATTGCTCGCTGCTTGTCTAAATACAAGCTGTAGATGTATGAGTGTTCGCAGCATCGTTGTGAACACAGATGGTGCGTTTCGAACGTTGTTTACCGGTGGTGGCGCTGCGGCGTCTGTCTCGAGGTTCTCGGCTGCTTGACAGTCGCACAGGGTTGTTTCGCGTGATCGAAAACCTTGCTTGACACAGAAGCGTGCAGCGAATCAATTTCCTGATGGCCGCAGCAGTGTTTTGTACTCTTTCTGATCAAAACACTTGTCGCGGATTGCGGAAGATGTTTATCATTTGACGCTGGCATCATTTTCCCTGCTTTTTTTCAGCTTCGCAGAAACGACTCCATGGCACAGAGTGCAGCAGCTATTCTTGTGTACGGCCTACCGCTTGCACTAATGCGCGCCCGATAAAGTTTTTGTGCTTTGCGCAGAAAGTCAAAAAGCAGGCTCCCGGCAGACTGGAGTCTTTTTTTGCAACACTGCGCACGTACACGATGAAAGTTCACCCTCCGCTGCTGCTCTGGTCGCTGTTTTTCACTGGTACGTAGAAGTCTTATAGTCGTATGTTGCATCGTCGTTTGGTTTTCCTAACCTGAGGATGTCACGTTGCGCGAAAATGCTTCGAATGCAGCGCTGTACTTGGAGCGTTTGAACTGCTTGGATGCTTTCTCTATGCCTGTGCAGTTTTGATGCTGTTTTGTGAACTTCTTTCTTTAAGAAATCATAGAGTTTGCGATAATTTGTGAGATTGCGATCCAAACACGCCAACCTGTTTTGTTCTAGCTGACCTGTTCAGCAGCTCATTAATCGGTCGCATGGACAACGTAAATACGCGCCAGGGTTGCTTTGATTGAAATCTAACTGCCGTTTTTCAAGTACGTGGGACGACGGCAGAAAGGCGTGAAATTATAATAGCAATACCTGCACAAAGCGTACGACAATAAAGCGCGATATGAAAGCTTTGCTGAACAGCAGAGATCAGTAATTTGATAACGCTTGTTTTTCAGCCATTTTCCTTTCATTCTTGGACACTTTCATTGCACGATTATTTCAACGGAAAGTGAAGCAGGCGTGAAGAAAGTCTTTCCTACGCAAGCCGTTCTTTTTCCTTGCATTGCGTCTGCTGCGGGGGGTGGGGTGCGCAAGACAAATCGCCTCCCCGTTTTACCCCTTGCCCTCGAAGTGGAAAGGCTTCTCTGTTTTGTTATTTTATTGTCGTGCGGTGGAAGCTATTTTGGGTGTTAAAAAACGCAGAAAAGGACTGCGAGAGCTTACAAGGATTGACCAAACTTGGAGGTGGGGGTGCGGAGTCCAAGGTATCTGAAGCTTTCATTAAGTTTTTCGAAACAAGCAGCCTGTCGCAGGCCAAACACGATTGTCAATAGGTCGAAGGACGCTGCAGGAAAAATCAAATCCGCGTTCTTAAATCCGACAGGAAAGATTGAACTCCGAGCCTGTTGTTCCTGAGCGCATAGTTTAATAAACGTTTTGGTGAATTTTATGGCTTGCTCAGCTGAAAGAGGCTCACGATGAATTCAAACGTAGCTGTTAACTTTTGCACCAGTAACCTTTTGTGACGACAGAAAAAGCGGGTTTGTGACGTAGGCGCTCGTGACAGTCGAAAGTAACAACACCGTCCCCTGCTTTTGCTGAAACTCAACAGCACCCGAGAGTTCACGGCGTTGGCCATGTTGAAAGGCGTGGTCAAAAAAAAGTTATCCGGTTCGAACATTTTCTCGCCAACCGTGAAGTCAATTGTACACGAGGTGTGACGTAGCAATGCGATTTTATTACGTGTGCAAAATAGACAGCAAACAATCACGCGTCGTAGCGAAATGTTTCAAACAAAGAAGAGAGCGGCTGTAAACTGCGTCGTAGTACAACCACTGGCGATAACACTCAACCGTAATAGTGGTAAGAACCAATCAACCGTAACAGTGGTAAGAACCTCGCCATCTTTCTGTTAATAATTCAAACCCCTCTATATTTTGCTGCGAAAATACGTTTATTGAAGGCCAACTGGCGTTGCAATTGTGACAGTGTGTTCAGTGGTACAGTAGTAAGTTTCAGGAAAAACTTTATTTGCTTCTGTCTTTAGTTAAATCGCTTGGTTTGCTATGCTATTGCAATATGTAAGTCAATTAAGTGCTTCCTGTCGTCTGAATGTGCAATGCAGAAATTTTACGAAATAATTCGAAGAGAGATTGCCTCTCTCAGCTAAAAGTGCTCAGCAAGGTCGGTCTTCGTTTTTGTGGTGCCAGTAACGTGCAAAGTCTTCGTTTGTTCGCAAAACATTACTTCCCGAAATTTGGAAACCTTGACGCTGTTGGCTTGTTTCAACCACCCCCTTTATTGTCATGCTTGTTTTCAATTATCTGAGCTTGATCCTGGGACTATTTCAAAGCATTAAAAACTTGACATCGAAACGTACGGAAGTTCGTAACTCTCAGGTGGTTTGCTCCCTAACCAAATAAAATTTGGGTAATGTGGTAAATTGATCTTTTCTTCTTCCTGTAACAGTGGTTTCACTCCGTTTGTTATTAGATAACTTTTGATGCTGCTTAACAACACGTTATTATCGAAGGTATTAGCTGTTTTTTGATAAACTTAAATCACATTGCAGCAGACTTATCTAACTTAGTGTTGTCGTTGTGAATGTCTCGATAAAGACGTACTCAAAGAAGCGGTTTCAGCCATTCCAGTCATAAGAAACAGCATTAGCTTCTAACGGTCTGCAAGTCTTCGTTTTTCTGAGGAAGCAAGTGTGAGAAAAAACTGAACACATCTGCTTTGACAAGTGCCACGCGAAAAATCTCGCGCTTGATTTCGCGTCTTGCAGCCAGGATCATGTTCTTTAGCTTCGCGTCCCAGTACTGTACACACGGATTCCTTCGATTGCACTCGTTGACATCGTTCTTCTCGACGCCTTAGTTATCTGCCGATGCTCGGAGCGCGGCTGTCGCTGCGATTCGATCGAGTCGACTTCTTCGGGTTGCGGTTCAGCGTTCCGCGTTCGAACGACACCGGCTCAGCTGCATTAATAGTTTTAGAACGTTGCTTGAACCGTTTTGCTTGAGGACTGGAAGCAACAGACGATGTTTTCTAGATTCAAGGGTCGGCAACCACCAGGCCGAGACCCCGGTGCCGGTCTGTGAGGATTTCAACCGTACGGTTGTTATTGACTACCATAATCAGTAGGGCCATTTACAGTCACAAAAGTGATGTATTTTTCTGTGCTTCAGGAAGCTATGAAAACACTTTTAAAACAAAAAGAGTAACGAAAGTTATACTCTACAAAGTGTAAGTGATAAAAAGTCACATTTTCCACATTAGATTTTAAAGTCATATTTTGCATATTTTGAACCTCATTCAGTAAGCAAACCATTAAAACAATCTCAAAATATCGGGTAGAACTATTATATCCCTAGGTCTAAGCTGCATCTTGCAAATTCAACCCACTTGGATACCCTGCGAATGATGGCAAAGACGCAGATGAACCAAGTTATTTGGATGAAATATAATGCACTGCCTAAAAATGCATGGTCTTGCTGCCTCAAAAGAATAAACTAATTTTCATGCATGCTTTCAAATTGCTTCAAACCAAACTGTTGTGTATGTTTTGCTCACCTTTTGAGCCGTTTATTTTAGTGGGGCTTCAACAAACCATGGGGCTACCATATCTTATGTCTATTTTCGTTGGTAATGCTTCTTTGTACAGTAGTTGTACGTTTTCGTTCAGTCATTTTTGTTTGGTCATATAAAGTCATATTTTCTGAAAAATAAAGTCATTTTCAAGTTTTTTAGGTCAAAAAACGGCCATACATGAGTGTTCCCTCTAAAGAAAATTTTGCACTGAGTAAATGTTTAAGTAAGCATGCCGTTGCGCAACCATGTAGACACAACCAGTGAAGCGTTGGAAGGGCTAAGCGATGTATACATAAATATACGATATTAAATTTGAAATGTTGCATGAGCGCGAGAAAGATTTCACTACGCAGATGGTCTGGTGCTGCTGCGCACCTTAGAGGGAATATTGACCGTAGGTGGGAGCATCTTATTGAGGCAAAGCAAGTCCGGATCTGATCACTCACTGAACCAGTGCCACGATGACTTGCGAGTTGTAATAAAATTGCATGTACCAAACATTCGTTATTTTATTGAGGGCCGGTCCGCAAAATAATACCAAGCTTAAACCGAGCCGCAGTGCAAAAAAGGTTGCCGACCCTTGGAACACAGCGCACTTCAAAAACAATACAGAACAGCTCATGAATGCTGTTGACAAGGTTTGTGTTGCGATCTTCGCGGTTTCAGTTCATATTTGTTTGGCCAGTGGAATTGGTGTCAGACGAGGATTCTCCAAGCAGATGTTCTAGAACTATTATATCGTATCTATCGAGGAACAACCGTTACATACTTTTGAAACAGAGCCGTCGCCAGAAAGTCTTCCATAGGAGTGCTTTACTTTTGTGCAGGGAGGTTGACATTCTAAAATTGGACAAAAACTCTACTTTTTTCGTCCTACATCTTTCAGTTTGGGGGGCTAAGCCCACCGTGGCGACGGTGCTAAATTGAAGGTTGGTCTACAAACGCCAACACCGCACAGACCTACTTCAAAAACCTAGGTAAAGTCTCTGACCTCTGTGCACTCGAAAGATGCAGAAGTATTTTGTAAGACCAATTATCACAATCAGAAGAAAAAATCCACAGACAATGGCTGCAATTACACCGGGATGAAGTTGTGTTGAGTCATTTGCTCCGAAAGTACCTGTGAAAATTGGCAGAAGCCTCAATTATAAATCGACATAACGATAGTGTAGTCCTACTATCACCTCTGTCACTCATAAAAATGTGTGCCACTTTTAAACAAGTCTGATATGAATTGGAGCAAATGTTTTTAAGTAATCAGTTTTAAACTCGAACTTTCAGAATCCGTATGTTTATCAAAAACTGGCATTTGTCTACTAATCGAAGCGCATTATTAACCCAACACCATTGTTTACTAATGCCAAAATTGATCTTACCGTTACAAATCAAGCTTTGATCATCCGTCCAGCTTCCGTTTGCCTGACACGTTTTATAAACCACAGGGTCGGATGAACTGCTGTCGCAACACTTGATGGGAATTCTTGTACCCACTGCCGCGTTGCTTACTTTCAAGTAAAGCTTGTCTCTCGGCATGCACTCATTCTCAGGAAGTTTTAGGCAAACGACTGTAGAAGTGCAAAAAAAAGAAGTGAGCAAGCTGATATTGACCGTAATTTCTATTCTAATCCATGCGTTGTTTCTTTATGACCTTGTTCCTGCGCTTTGTCGCAACACGCGTTTGACAGTGGAACAAAAGCTTTTTCTCTTATAATTGCCAGAGCAGCGAAAGTGTAAACCGCCCACGAGTCCAGCTCGTGGTAGACTTCCGGAACGGCTCCGTAAAGAGAGTAGTGCTGTGTCATAACGGCTTTTTCTGTTGCATAAGGGCAAGCGATAGCTATGTTTGAAACCTGATTAACGTACGATTAAGCAATGTTTTACTTGTATCAAACTCATCTAGATCTGCAAAGGTGTTTCCCCGACTGCACCGTGTATCACGGAAAAGAAAACCTATGAAATTTTTTCACTATTTGTTATTCGGAGAGCGAAGTTCTTCGTCATTCTAAAACTCTGGACTGGGGTTCACTAAAATAAATAATCAGGCAAACTAGCCCAGGTTTTTGAACAGCTGGAAAATGAGGGTGTTGCGCTGCAAAGGTGCGTGCTCATCACATTTTCAGTTTTCTAATGACCGGCAAACATACGATGGAAACTCTGGGAAAGTGACATTTGGTGCCTGTTCCACCCCGCTTATTTAAGCATGTTCTTTTTGAATTTCAATGCATTTTCAGGTGAAAAACGTGAAACGCGACGCATCATTATGAGATGGCTAATTTCAAGAGTGTGACTGGAAAAACAATTGAGTAGAATTCAATGAAAAAGTCAGCGAAACTTCGAATATTTTTTTACGTAGACATAAGTAAGGGTTTAGTATTGAAACAGTCTGCGTTCTTTTGTGAATAATTTTGATCAATCCACTTCCAATATTGGTTTTGCCTTTTCCAGATAAAAATTTGTTACATTATAGCGAACGCCGGATCACCTGCATTTGAAAGTTCATGTGTAGCCTTTTCAATTTACTCTATTTATTAGCTTTACATGACAGTTCTGACAATGACTCATCATTATTTGGGCCTCGATCTACCCAGACTTGGATTGCATGAAGGGAAAACAGAACTAACCCACGTTTTCTGCAATCAAGAGGTTCCAAAACTGAAGAGTGTAAAGCTAAGGTTGATGGAAAAGAGGGTGAAATGTTTAACACGAAATTTCCGAGAGAACGTATTTTTAATTACAAGCAAAGAAGGAAAATTTTTTAATAACTTCACGGTTTGACCTTTGACACCAAACAACAAATAGCCTTATTCTTTTGGTTCGAGTCTTTAAAGATGCTACGAAATGATGTCCTTGGAATATTGCTGCATTAAAGTTTAGAACAAATTTTGAACAATCGTATAATTCTTTTTAGCCAAAAACGCAAACACCGATGATTTCAAAGAAATCGTGTTGGACGTTTGCTTTGATTCTCAGCAGGGTTCAGCGAACATTCGTTTGTTGAGATTTTCAAATATCACAGGATCTCAAGTAGTTCCAGCCATTTCATCGGTAAAATACTTTGCATATAAACATCAACCAAAATGAAAAAACAAGAATTAAAATAAAACTTGACTGAGAATTACAAGCATTTTGATATTAGGCCTGCTTTACCAGCACACGACACAACCTGCGTCATTTTCTAAATCGTCATTACGCGTATGGTATGGTGGCCAAGCAACCGCGGTTCCGTCGCGAATAAACTCACGGTTTTTCGATATTTGCGTCTTGAAATGAACTGATCAACCCCACGTGCCTGGATGGCTGTACAAACATAGTCAGTTTGAAACTGTGTCAAACCAGCACGATACGTTGCAAACGAAAATCGTGATATCTTGGGTACCGATGGTACATGTCATACGCACGTGGCCAGTCTTAGAGCATAGTTGAATGCGTAAACCATTTGTAGGGTTTTGTACATGACGCAGAAAATTTCCGTTGCTAAAGATGTTCTATATATAGTTGTTTGACTTTATACGACATTGAAGGAGCCCCCATAAGCATTCATACAGAAAACCGTTCTTGACGACAAAGGACATAATCCCGTCACCAACCACAAGCACACAAGTTGATTTACAGATTACCGCGGCAAACCTGCAGCTGGGAATGGACATTTCTGAATCCAGATCCTCCAAAATGAGCATTTTGCAATGTCGTATAAAGCTTGTCGAGGTTGTACTAGAACTACCTTCTTGGTTTTGATCCAAAAATGCCTGATTTTTTGCTCAACAAAATAAGTTTCAGCTTCTAAAGTGTTCTATTTATGATTCTTGACAAAACTTGAATTGTCCTTTTCTGCACAGAGCGATGTTCTAAAAGACGTTGAACTCAAGTAGATTTTAACGGGCCACATGCTGCCCGCGTGAACATTTGATTTGGCCCACACCAGAATTTTCTCTACCCAAGTTAGAGTATAACATCACGTCGAAACAAAGCTCCATGATAAGCAGGTACTTAGACGGTAAGTCAAGAGAAGTCTCTCTTCCTCATAGTTGGATAAAGATATAATTTTAGGATAAAATTAATTGATTTGCGGCCCTCCAGCGATAATGCACATTTCATGCGGCTCGTGATAGTAAATAGGTTCCCTAACCGTGGCCTATAACATAGTAAATAGACAATTTGTAAAACTATTTGCATCCCAAACAAAAAAGATGCTAATATTCTGAAAGTGTTTACTAAGACAATCAAGTGTCCCTGAAAAAAAACAACATTTTAAGTGCCATTTAATATTTAAAAAAGACATTTGAAACTTGGCCGTACTTTTGCAAAGTTTTGTTTTGCCATGGTTGTACTGCTGTCTGTGCACTGCACTTGAAAGCATTCCTTAGGATTAAACAGTTTACGATGGTACAACCTGGAGGAGCGAATATATCTATGGCTCCTATTTCGCAATGATAGTCATGCCAATACTAGTATGTATGTCAGTGTCCTATCGAGACCTGGAGTTTTGAGGGGAGGCAGTATAAAAACAGGGCTGGCAAGTGGCAACTGCGGATACGTGCTCTCTGAAGAAATCACACAATAGTTTCGCGAAATGCTTAATTTTTTCTTAAACCCGATACTGAAGATAAAAAAAGGATAAATACAATCAATATACCCGAGTATTACCCATATAATGGCAGCGATACCTTGTCTACCTTGCTTTTTGTTTTTCCCTGCTTTCCCCGTAATGAGCAAAAAATGCAAGGTCATCTGTTTTTACCAAACACATTTACTACGTTTACATGTCAAGCGACGAGACCACGTACACTTCATAAATAGACGTCTTCTTGTCGAGGTGGCCAACGCATTGGCTCGTTCAAGGCGCTGACTCAGCAAATCACGTTCAGAACCAGACCACTCGTTATCCATATATGGCAACGAGCAACGCAAAACTAACCATGTAAACGTAGTAATTCAGCTTTACCCTCTTTGATCAGGTTCCTGCCCACAAAATTTGCTAATACCCCCTTTCTCGCATACAATATGCTTTGAAAAGCGAAAAAGGCGACAACTCCTCAAAATGCGTCATGGAGGTTTGGGGGTAATTGCACAAACTATGATTCCCTGGAACCAGTACCACTAATGGCTGTGCTGCTTAAACCGACCGAAACAAGATTTTGAAACTGAGACCCAACAGATATCAGCCAATTATTGAAATAGCCTATCAGGGTTGGTCCAATGGCGAGTGAGCTTATTGTATGTCAGCATGTGCACTTTTCACTTTTTTTTCAAAAACAAATTATCCGCAATAGCAAAGTGCCCACTTTCTCCAAACAAAAAGTCTTTCTGCTCCTAAAATTTTTAATCAGACTATGCAACTTTGCAAAATCTTTGCTCGTACAGTACAATATCAACATCAAAAACAAGTTGGTGTAACTGTATTGGTTGAATACCGTTTTTATGCTATGTAAAGTTCGCAGCATTTTTGGGCCTTGAAAACAAAAAACTTATCTTCAAATGTGTTGTATAAAATATTTTTTCTGCACAAAGACTACGACCATTTGTTTTACTGGTTTCAATCAAAACAGTTTAATGTGATTTTTAAAAAGAAGAAAATAGGAAGCCTGTTTAGTAAGTTACAAAAGATGAATATGAAACAACACCTAATTTTTGACATATTTGAAACCTGAAAATTAAACATGAAAAATTTCTGCTCGAGGATTTTTATGTGATAACAAGCTCACTCTGTGAATGATGACAGTTGAGCGAAAGACAAACAATGCAAGTATAAAAAATGTAAGAAAGGAACAGCTTACTTCTTGCTGTGCAAGTGAAGTTGTAAATCCACTTTCCGCCCTGAATGCATTCAGCTGTTCCTTCACCGGTCCAGCCTCCTTTGCATTTTAAATACAAGGTTTCACTGTACTTCGTGTGCCCAACAGTGGTGAAGTTTATCGTGTGGTGTAGTTCGGAATGCTTGCATTGCACTGGGAAAATTGGCTTCGGTAAGCACCGCATATTAAGCGTATGCGGTGAAAAGAACACAAATGACATTGCTATTCCACTGCGCTATCAAAAGCACTCACAAATCATTTTTTGCGTTTTGTGCCTACCATGGTCCAAACGTGTCATTCATCGTGCCCACTAGCTGTAATTTGAACCATTTCAAGGCAAACACCAAGAAAGTCGAGTATAACTCCCGTTAAGTGTGGGAATGTTACTAATGCTTTTATTCAGGTTCAGCAGATTTGTACAAAAAACGTTGAAGCGAAGATTTTTTTGTCCGACTTCCGCAAGAACAGATTGCGTAACGAGCATTAAACCAGGGAGTGTTATTTTGATGTAATACTCCGTTTCGTGAAACACACGTTACATCAGCCACCCTGCATCTTACAAATTCTTACCTATTCGACCGCATAAACCGCATCCACACAACGAAAGCAACAAGCCTGCGACTGCCATCAGTTTTCTTGCCACGAACAGCATGTCCTCTGTTTATTCTACCACCTGAAACAACACGCTATTTGTTGCATTGGACAATATATCCTGTTGTCAGGCTTGCACTTAAAAGAATAGTTGATCAAATTCTTGTATCTACAGAAAATACCTTTGTGATGTGTCACACAATAACAGAGATTTGTAAGTTGGAGATATGTTACTATCGATAGCTGCCTTATAAAATCTAGGTATTTTCTAACCATAGTATGGTTCAAAAAAAGGTCTCGACAGAAGTGCCCATGTCGTGTACTCCTGATTGATCACTTCAAAGGTAGTCTAGGCAAATCTTTGTTGGTGGTGTCATATTTTGGGCACAAACGTTCAAAGACAGTTTGAGTTTAAGCGATAGCAAAACATTTCCGGTGTCGGGTTTTCTAATGTTTTCTCTTGAGTCTCAACAGGGAGTGTTTAGTGGGCTTTAAAGCAGTACAACAGTTAAGTTTTTGCTGGTTGATTGACAACGTACACAAGTGATGCGCAAACCTCTTTAGCATCTACAACTATGCCAAAAACTAATCTCCACCTCCCTCTACTTGATTTGATTGATAGCCTATATCCAACTATTCAAGCAGTGATTAGTATCTTAGTAAGGGTAAGACTTCCACATCAATGCTTTCGGGCACACTGATTTGCATCTTTTGCGTTTTTCATTAGGCTACATTTCTTTCAGTGCAACAGAAGCTAAATGCATTTGCTTTAAAACTGCATGAATTATCTTTTTGCTTTGTCTCTGCTAAACTGAAGTATAATGAAAATCTCTGCAAAAGTTGCTGACGCTGTACCCAATCAGGAAAACAACACACTGTGCCTTATGAGCAAGGATGTTTCTGCATATTTAAGCAGCTGTGCTGGGTGTCATCTCAGCGGGGTTGCAGCGGGCGTGGCTAATAGGTGTCGATAAACATCACGCACCAAGCTATTTTTGCAAAAAATTAGTTAGACGTATTTTCCTTTTCCGTGCTGTCACGAAGCCTTTATACTACATTGCACTGTTCGTGACATGTAGGTTGAGGTTGGTAGTAAAGCTTTTCAGCGTATGTAGGACATGACGTTCAATCTTGGAGGGTCGTTCAAGGGTGTATTCAAGATGACTTGCACCAAAACCATCTTCAACACAAAAGCAAGTGACCTGGATCTTTTATGTTTTCTTACTCTAGTACTGAACTGAGTTCTTTCAGAATCTGCCTGATCACCAGAAAGACTCGATCGTACATGCGGTGGCGATAATTGTTCCATATCAGAATGTTGCACATGAAGGCTCATTGAAGTCTTCAACAAAAATTTGGCCACGGTTAGTAAAACAGGAATATTAATTTCGCTCAAATGAGCATCGTCAGTTCCACAGCACAAAAAAGTAAAAGCGTAAAATCTGCAAGGCAATGAATTGAAATAGTAAGTCAATGAATTGAACCAGTAGGTCACTAAAAAACTAAAGAGTTACAAGTCAGCATGCTATCACGCAAAGCGTTCAAAACGTTTACCTCACTGCACACTTCAAAATACCGAACTATCACTAGCGATGAAGTGCAGCACGATATCAGCGTCAGGACTCCGGAAGGAGGTTACATCCCTTCAGCAATTAGATAAGAAAATGCCAAAGTCACAACGCAGAGCGAGAAATGACGTATGAGGAAAAAAGGCAATGACTAAAAGAGCAACTACTTGGTATGGGGCATGTTGGGCAGACGATAAATAAATTCTCCATTCGCTGGAATGCCCATCGTAGAATTTGGAATTCTTTTGACGATGCTGTAGTACTGCTGACAATGATGAGGCAGCTCTATTAAAACATTTTTACAAATACCACGATTTGACACAAAAACCACCCATTTCGCAATGTTTTAAAGTTACCTTTGTGGAACAACCCAAAGCTAGCTATCTCGAGGAGTGTGAAGATAAATGGTTTCACAAAACTGACGAGGAAATTAATATTAAAAAAATGATTTTGCCCCATACCAAGTAGTTGCTTTTTTAGTCATTGCCTTTTTTCCTCATACGTCATTTCTCGCTCTGCGTTGTGACTTTGGCATTTTCTTATCTAATTGCTGCAGGGATGTAACCTGCTTCCTGAGTCTTGACGCTGATATCGTGCCGCACTTCATCGCTGGTGATAGTTCGGTATTTTGAAGTGTGCAGTGAGGTCAACGTTTTGAACACTTTGCGTGATAGCATGCTGACTTGTAACTCTTTAGTTTTTTAGTGACTTACTGTTTCAATTCACTGACTTACTATTTTAATTCATTGCCTTGCAGATTTTACGCTTTTACTTTTTTATTCTGTGGAACTGACGATACTCATTTGAGCGAAATTAATATTCCTGTTTTACTAACCGTGGCCAAATTTTTGTTGAAAACTTCTGTGAGCCTTCATGTGTAACGACCTGGATCTTTGATCTTTTTTATGTCATTTTCGATTATCAAAAAAAATCTGCTCCTGAATCTCTTCAGCTGAAGTATTCTTACTATACTGCCAAGCATCAAACTCCTCTCAAACTTCTGAAATTGCTATCATGAAGTCTGTCAAAGGTGTAATTGCTTTGCTAACATATAACCATTTGCAGGTTCGGTTGCAAAGTTATCGTGTCTATAATCTACTGGTTTCAGCCCAGGCGCAGGTTTACCATTAGGCTAAAAGTCTTATGTCTAGTTCCCGCAAAATTTTGAGAGTGAGGAACATTTCCAGCATTTCTCTAAGAAATCATTTTTTGATTTTGTTCAACGCACGTTTGTCAGTTGCCGCTAACTAAAAATCTCTACAAAAGAAAGATCTCTGCCGACTTGAGAAAATAAGTGAAATAGGATGCAACGCAAAGGGTTGAAGTGAATCACAAAGAATCTGTTTAGCAATCTGTTTATGACTTTGAAAATGTTTTTTTGTTGTATAGTCTGTCGCACAGAACGTCTGAAGCCGTTTCTTAAATTGCAGGAAGCAAGTTAGGTACTTTTGTTCAGCCCTGGTCTCTCTTTTGTTGCTTTTATGGGTAAGATATGGGGTCGGTAATGGCTAGATTAACTAACCTGCACTGTAGCCAAGGCTGCAGCCATCCGTGGTGTAGGATTGGTTTTACCACACCGACATAGCACACCAGGATACTAAGTCAGATTATGATAACTGATAGTACTTACTGCCAATAATAATGACAAAAATCATATACAATTTGCATAAGCATTCAGTACAGTACAATTTAGTTAAAGTTTGTATATTTTATGATTGGCCCACGATGCACACTCTTCAGTTTGGAATGCAATTGGCACCAAGGCTGCAAGCAGTGAAAAACTAAAACTTCTAAAAACCTGTTATATACACAAAAACTCCTGCGTTTTTCGTACTTTATCAACTAAACTTGGAAATTCATCTCCTTAAAAATATTTCGCTATGTTTTTCGATATTTTTCAACTGTTTAAACCCTCTTTAGAATGATACGCCAAGGAACAATGAGGATTTTTAGGCAAACTTTACATTACTTTGTTTATATACTTAAGATTGGTTAACAACTGACAAACAAAATTCTACTGCCAAAATTTGCAAAAAGTGTAATTTTTTCTAGCACAATTTAAACAATATCGATTTATAGAAACTCTGCCCAAGTAAAGTAATAACTTCGCCTCTCTTTCAAAGACTACGTTTACCAAATGACGTATTTTAAGGTTCAGTAAAAGCGATTGAGACAAAACTGGGTTCCTGTTTCGTGAATACTTCAAAGCCAATGAAAGAGGCTATTTTCCGCCTATACATGCAGTCTTGAAGATAATGTGTATCATTGTAAGTGCAGATATTTGCAACGTGTTTCAAGTCAGCTAAAATATTCACTTTAACATCAAACAATGCAAGGCACGAAGAAGCACAAAGGTTTCTCTGGTTTTTGAAAGAGTTTATGGTATACTTTAGCTGCTGCTGACTGGTAAGATTTTGAAGTTTTGCTTGCTGGATTGTTGAAGAAACCAGACAGCAAGCGAGGGGGTCACATCCTTAACCACATTCTAAATCGTAACGAAGCAAAACTTGTTGGAGGAGCAAAGAAAGATGACATTGGAAAGCAAGGTTTTCTCACCAAAGGTTTCATGAAATGACAAAAAAAAGAAATTGCTACTTATCATTGCCATGCCACGCCATACTTTTTAAAAAAATAAAAAATGTCTACAGTAAAGTGCCAAATTATTCCAAAATTCGTTTCTACACTGCCACGCTAAACACTAAATGGTATAAGAGCTGATTGAAATATGGAGGGAGATGGGAGGAATTAACGGCGTCCCACTGACGAAGGACTGTGCAGCCAGGGACGGATCCAGCCAGTGAGATTAGGGGGGAGAGATTTCAGTATTATATTTGTTATTCAAGTCTCATTACGGGTTCACTACTTTAAGGGAGATGAAGTATACTTCACAACACTGCTGTGACACAACAATGGACGACAGAATGTTGTTTTCCGGATTGTAAAAAATTATGATGAATAAAGCTACTTTCGTAGGTTTTAGGGGGGCGATCGCCCCAATCGCACCCGTTGGATCCGCCCCTGTTTGCAGCTGATCGCCAAGATGGCTTTTTCCTAGAAAGAAAACATGAAGCATGCAAATTAAAACCAGGAAATATGTTGCAGGTACAATAGGGTGGCTCTTTTTCGAATTCGTTTTTTTCGGAGAATGATGCATGGCACGTTGCCACATGGGTCGTGGTGAACAGACGTTTGTTTCTCTGTCACTTTGCCACCAGAAACGTGCATCCGTGATGCTTGTCATGCTTTCTGCAGCTCATGATGACTGCGGCAATTGCATTCAGTATTTGTAAACGTACATAAAATTTACCCCTGTAGATAAAAATCTTCGAGATTTTTTGCGAAGTCATCAAGGGCGTAGCCAGGGGGAGCCAGGGGCTCTACGCGACTACACCAAAACGTTGTCTCGTAGCACGCTTTACCCGAGAAAGGTAACTTATACACGACTCGGCATGTCGCCATGAGCAACAGCAGGGCATGCACGTAATTCACGCTGGCGAATAAAAAGAGAAAATAGTAATCGACCTTATATTTAGGACAAGCTCTTGAAAGCAGTAGGGAAACAAACTTTGTTTCAATCTCAGTGCCAGTTTAGTTTACACAGAATAGTAGTTTGACAGCCAAACTAAAAGTGGTATTTACTGCATTGGTATTGCAAGTATTTTCCCTTGCACTCAAGCGCAGCTTTCACTTTAACTTATCTCATGCGGCAGCATCTCACGTACTTTTTCATTTGCATTCGCACACTTTTGTAAAGTTAGTTTTTTTCTAGTTAATATGAAATCAAAGAGTCGAAAAAATACTGGAACACTCAACCACGAATTTCCAGACTTATTTGTGAGTTGCAGTAATAGATAGATCATTAGTAATAACTAATAAGTGAAATCGCCTTGAAAATGACCTTTCCTTTGTGAACTAATTAAATGTTTTTTTTTGTTCATAAGAAAAACAACTGTTTGCTGTGCTCTATGACCGTTTGATACAGTGCACATTGCTGCGTTTCTGACTAAACAGTGATAAAATCATGTTTCTGAATACTGCAAAAATCCTGACAAAACCATGGGGTCCGCATTTGCTTTGGGGCAGTAAAAGAGGTCCGCTGTGACAGAGGTTGAGAACCACTCGTTTAGCGTAGCTCCCTAGAAATAGGAATGCATGAACCGGTCACAAAAGCCGCTGCTAAAATGCCTTGAAATTGCGTGCAGGCAATTGTTACATTTTTCGCAGACAGTCCAGTTGTTTAGTTCGCATGGGATTACTGTGGTTTTCTTTTCATGTTTGCCAAGCATGGCCGATTGGCCGATTATTGACATTCGTGTAGGCCTACTTATATTTATAAGTTCAGAGGCAAAATGAGGCACACACTACTTATGAAACAACTCTCACTACAGTACTGTTTAAGTGCAATCAAGGGCGTACGCAAGCGAGGGGGTTGGGGTTACCCCCCCTTGAGCTTGATATTTTACAAAAACTTTATTATATGGGAAGTGCGTAGGGCTTGATTTTTTACAAAAATAAGACGAGTGCGTGTAGAAGAGTATGCCTATTATGTCAACAAACTTCGCTTGAAAACATGAATATGACTTCAAATTGTGACGTCACAAAGAGCGCACACCAAATGCAAATGACCGCCATATGCCACTGAATGAACCCCCCATGAAAATTTTCTGCGTACGCCACTGAGTGCAATCACCTGCAGTGGGGGTAAGGGTTTCAGTCGCTCCCATAAAAGAGTTTCCGTATATTCAGCTTTCGGCAGTAATTTGAGTCGCACGAATAAATGGTCAACAAACACTCTTGCAAATGAAGTTATGATATTTGGCTAAGCATACTGCATATTCAAGGCTAGATTTACTATTCGGCTAAATTGAATTTGAGCACAGGAGCCCGTGAGCCAGGGGGGGAAAGGAAATTTTTCTTCCAAAAGAAAATGTATCGTCCTTGATTCAGAATAAGCTTTTGCATATATTAAAATCAGGTTGATTTGCTAGTCTCTAACATCCGTAAATCAAATAGTCTATTTTCCATAAGTACTTCATTTTCCATGACGTGTTTATTGCTGTAGGTCGCAAAATGAAGCTGCAATGAAAACGCACAAATTGAAGCGCGCAGTGCGTGTGCCTCACCCACGTCTACTCTCAAGCGGATTGCAGTGGAGATCCAGATGCAACGAAGCTTTGTTTACAGTCGTTGATCACTGATAGCCGTCTGGATACGAGATTGCCACACCGGCTCATAATCTAGGCCCATTCCAGACCTGTGACAGACATCAATGAAAGTTAAGCACACGTTGTGTATTTTAAGTTTTAGGGAGTAAAACTACACTGATTGCCTTTTGGCAATTAAACAATTTCATGTTCAGCAGCATAATTTCAACAAATATTCGGAAGACATTGAAGACCACTGATGCTAGGCCCAAACACAAATATATCCAGCAAGCATCAGGTGATTCACATCCACGTTTTTCACAGTGCATCCCGCTCTGGGCGAGCTCAGCAAAACTGAGAGCTCTTCAAAGGAGGTAGCGAATAGATATGGACTGAGAAATCTTCCTTATCTCACCCCATGTTTACAGTGAGGGGTCTGAAAGACAAGTGTCCCACTTCACTTGCATGATCTGATTCCTATAAGAACTTTTCAGCAGTCTTGCTATTTAGGTGGCGCTTAAGTAATTTTGTAAAGAATAAATTATGGCTGGTTCTGTCAATCGCTTCATATGGTCTTGAAAAATCTAAAAACACTGTGGGTCCGTTTGTTTGCATAATATTGCACCCATGGGGGTCCGCAAAAATTTTTCCAAGGGGGGGCAACGTCGAAATTTTTCTCATCCTTTTCAGGTTCCTCGTGATGCAGGGCAAGCGGATGGTCACAAACGCTTTACCATTTCTACAACATTAAGAAATTCCCCATGTTACGGCAGAAGTCACAAAAATGCGCTTCGTTGGCAATGGCAGCACATGCTTCTTTTCACACAGTATAAAACTGCGTAGCTTACCGCTACCTGTAGTCGCTGTCTCGCTGCATTAGCTGCCAAAGATGTCTATGTTCAACAGTCATATGCGGCAAACCCCTTCACAATAACTCGAAATAAACATTTGGAGATTTGTCGCCATGTTACTGTCACGCAATAAAGATCAACAGTAGAACAATCCGCTCGTAAGTTTCTCAACCTGCCTCTGCAGGCAAAGGAGAGGACATAAGTGATCTGCAAGGTCATCATTGCACGACGCCAAAACAGTGAACCAGTCCCCTCGCCACGGGGGGGCTTTGGTGGGTTAAGCCCCCCAAACAATGCTCCAAGCCCCCCCAATTTGAAATATGAAACACTATAAATCAGTGGAGTTTGGTCAAATTTTGCAATGTCAATCCCCCTGCACAAAGGTAAACCCCCCTGCTGAAGACGTTCTGGCGACGGTTCTGCAGTGAACCTGCCTGTTGTGCAGTGTGAGTGTCATACCTGCAAAAAAGTGTCATTGCAAGAATTAAATTAATGATTCAGAATTAAGATGTTGCCTTGATGTTTTCTAGAAATTTTTGGTTCTTAGTCCCAACTTCCAGGGAGAAATACCCGTTTTGCCCCTTGTTACCTTCTGTTACGTAAACTCTTCAGTGAAAATGAAAAATGCACCACTACTCGCCTACTATCAATCGTACTCGTTTAATCTCACATCGATCATAAACCATCAGTGACGCAAATCATTCACCTCAGCGAAGTAGTCGTGTGTGTGTGTGGTGATTTTTCTAAAATCACAGCACCGGTGACTTTAACCGCACGATCAGGCCTTATCCTTTGACACGAAATGAGAGAAATTACATCGGCCTTGTGCCTTTG
>Ga0210059_1000922_pt1 | contig 41871 bp, 26 predicted proteins | sample Ectturendosymbi2_FD_188042 | JGI IMG/M metagenome (GOLD analysis project Ga0210059, IMG submission 188042) | Ecteinascidia turbinata endosymbiont from Florida, USA - Sample 2 (SPAdes) (version 2) | ecosystem: Host-associated > Tunicates > Ascidians > Unclassified | place: Key West, Florida... | reverse complement strand
GAATCGTTATTGGAGGCCCAGAGGGTGATGAGCCTGTTACCCTACGATCTCCACAAGTGCCATGAGTTTCAAACTTCTTGACCAACTTGAAAATCTGACTCCTGTTTGGAAATTTGTTGAAGCTGAAGCTTGCTTGAACAATCTGGAAAGACTTCGTTTCGTAATATGTCTTTACACAAAAGATCTTCTGCTCCATCGACCAAGGCATCATTAGGCTATTTTTTGTTTAATATATAGAAAGGTTAACTATTTCCCTATGACAATCTGGAAAGAGAAAAATGAATAAGGTCATCGATAAAGGTTTTAGAAGCTGCCGCTTTGTTTCAACAATTGTGAAACACATCTTATGGACAAAACTTTTATCAAAAAATTTGTTTGCAGTGAGTTTTTTGTGTTGCTTTTAATAAAACCGATCAATTGGGGTCTTCAAAAGTTGGTTTTAGCTTGGATGTTTTAATGAGTTCGCGGTACCTAATCCTTTAGTAGGAGTCCAGTTGGTATTTTATTATGAATATGTCAGTTGGTTACCTACTTTAAGTACTTGTTGATTTCCACAAGTTGTGGAGGTTGGACCATGTTCAAGTATGAAAAATAATTTGGAAGTCACCAGGGTATTTTTCAGCTATTAGAAAAGTTATAACAGGCCAGTAGGCCATCATGTCTCTTAATTGTTTGTATTTTATTTCTATTCGTAGGGTTTTGTGTGACCGAAGTCTTTGTTTCAACTGTTGATGGAATGGGAAACAGTTTTGCTTTGGCATGAAATGGAAATTAAGTTTGGGTGATGCATTTTCATGTTTCTGCAGACAATACACTCAATGAAATTCTGCTTCTTTATGAAAAATTAACACACATGGCAAGAAATTTACATGAACTATCGTTATTTTGTCACAATCGACCATCATTACAATCATGTTGGTAACGGGTTTTTCATCATTGCATCCTCCCATAAAGCCATCATCAGCATGACACTGTTTTACGAAAAGTTTTGTCTGTGTTCATCTTGTGCTGCTCATGGTTTTTGATGGTTGCATTTCACATTGTTGACCAGCTTCTTACTTGTACTTTTCTCGAAAAGCCCGTGGTTTGATAAAAAAAGCGCGCTTACGACTTTACGTGAAATCGATAAATCTCGCATGGCCATTGGCCGTAAATTGTTCTTTGAAAACCAACGAAAAAGCCGAAGTCGCAAAACAACGCCGTCCAGGAAGGACCTGCACTACACAAGAATCATAAAAACTTACCTTGAAACCAACCACAGGGTTTGACGTTCATCATTGGTTCGTGCAAGGCTGCCATCGATCTGGACTCAAATAAGGACAACCACGAAACAAAATAAGACAAAAAAGGAGCAGAAATTGCTGAACGAAATGTATTCAGTCATTAATCATATTTTGTACTAGAAACGCTTTGCCTTGGAGACTACCTGGTGCAGCTCGTGGCAGCCCTAGGTTCCTGCTATGTTTTTCAAGAAAAAGTAAACATTATTTTATTTTGATGTCACCACATCTTTTGCTGCACAGAGCACATTTAAAAGTTTTATCTTTTCTTCCATTTGGAATGAAATATATTGAAAGCATAATGAATTATTTCCATTTTGGTTGTTTAGTATGATGTCTGCTGAAAATTTGACACAAACCTGCGTTACGTTTATCATATATTTTGCTGTTTTGCATTCTGTATTTCTAAACTTGTTCGTTTTAATCTTCAAAACAAGGCTAATTTGTTTTTCAAGTTGCACCACTGAATGAACCGGCATTCGGCTGCCCATAGCTAGAACTATACGACCCTGTCGTAAAAACACTGTGTGGTTACGACTATGCGACTTGTTGCTTTCCTTACGTCAGAAAAAATTACGACTAGCGCTTTTCTGTCATTGTGATATGTCGCGTAAACGTAACTGTAGTGCACAGTGTGTAACTTTACATAACCTTGTGATGATGGAAAATGAAGAGGAGGTACTCTGTGGAATCTAGGGACAATGTTTGTACTTGAGTTGAACTGAGATAAGTGTTCCTACGTTTTAGCTAAAAAACACATGATCTTGGCTCTGACGGCAAAGCACAGCGAATGTCGTGCTCATCTTCAAGGTTTTACACTTGGCTGCATCAGTTTCCTTCTTGTTTGGCCTTTGTTACACAATTGTACACGTATGCAAATATCGGACATGAACTAATCAACTTTCAGGTTAAAGTTCATTTTACCACCAATAAATTATATTTGTTAGGCCACTAATATATGTATTCTATGCATTTCAATGGACTAAACTAAGCGCTTGAACAACACAAACATGGAATTGTTTATATTTGTATAGCGGCACGGCACATAATCTGTTCAAAACAGCAGAAAATGTCGTCGGCGCACTTAAAATAGTGTCGTGAACCGTTGCTGTAGATCAGGGATCTCATACTCAAATTGACCCGTGGGCCAAATGAGGATTTAAAAGGTTACCCGAGGGCCGCATTATGATGCTGATACAACAATGGCGATACGTGCACCTTAATAGAAACAGCTTTTGCATCTTAGATTCTATGAAAGGTATCGTGAACTATAAGGAAATCATCTCTAGCCTTTTCTTCGTTAAAAAATGAACTTGCTAACACGATGGCCAAGAACTTTTAAACACCGGTGAATGAACTATATAAATTAAATGTTAATTATTTGACAATTCCCATAACGCATCGCGGGTCGCACAGAATACACTCGCGCGCCACATGTGGCCCACAAGCCGTGTGCTTGAGATCCATGCTCTAGATCACGGGTGGAGAACCTGCGGCCCGCGTGAACATTCAATATGGCCCGCATCAGAATTTTGTCACCCAAGTTAGAACACAACATCGCATTTAAAAATGAAACTCCATCACAAGCAGACACGTAGAGAGTAAGTCAAGAGAACTCTCCCTCGCTCTTTGACATAGTTTTCTCTCCTCATCTTCCTTTTGACGATAAAGGTAGACTTTCCAGATAAAATTGTTCAATTTCCCGGCCCGCCAGCCATATTCCACAATTCATGCGGCCCGTGATAGTAAATAGTTTCCCCATCCCTACTATAGATTAATCCAAGGAACGACGCGACCAATACGTTGGGCGGACCAGATACAGCTGCACGGGGTGGCATACCGCGGAAATATTTCCTACCGGCTCCTCAATACCAAGGCTCATTACCTTGCATGGCTGAAGAGCTCAGCCTACCCTTTCAAAAAGATTTTTTGATCCATAGCTTCAGTCCTTTCAGGGGTCACTAATTCAGGCCACAGTGGACCTGGGAATAATGATGGCGAAAGGGGATTCCACTGCAGAACTCCCGAATTGAAGTTCCGTCGCATGTGGACTGTGGACTGCCAACTTGTTGATGAAATCGTACAGTTTCAGGAAACGCCTAGTTTGCTGTCTCATTTAGGGCCATTGTTTCTGTATGTAACAGCAATGATTCAGCCGCAAATTTACATCACACAGCCCTATGTTTGTGTATCGAGTGCGTCACATTTGTTAAGAAATAGTTGAAATGTAAGAAATGTCCTTGGTCTGTTGATTTTCTTCAACTTCCATTGCATTTACCTACACCCAACTATTGCGTCATTTTTTAATGTCAATAACAATAATATAAAATGTTTTCGCACAGAGTAGAGGTGATAGCGGCTGATTTTTAAAGATTGTTTAGTTGATTTTCTTATCTTGTCTATCAAACTTTGCGCTTTCGGCATTATGTGTATTTATACAACTACTTCGTTACAGACCGTAAATTGTTTGCAACAATCGAAATGCCATGACCAATATTTTTCCATTAGCTTAGTGTAAGTTACGTTACATGGGACAACGTGGTCGGTTTTGATATTTGGGAAAAACAGCGTCAGTGATTCTGTTGTAAAAAAACTGAAGCACGTAAGAAAAACGATTAACTTTTTTGACCAATTAAAACTCAGGCTTTAATTACTGGGAAATAGTCAGTCAACTGGACAAAATCAGAATGTACGTTTCCTTTTTTCGTAAGTGGTGACTCCACAGCAAAGCAACTTTTCTGGCGGAGCCAAACAAGATGAATTTCTGAAACTCGTAATTTGTTTGTTCCTGGTTTGCAAAATATTTTTCGGCAACTGTCGCGTCGCTGTGACGTATTAAATTGTCATGTTTATGTCGCAAGTAACGACGTCGCCGTCTGACGTCTAGAAAAGATCTCTTAAGATTGGCATTACCAGCTGTATCATAGGTTTTTCGTAACAGTTTGCGGTGCAAAAACCCGGCGAAAACACTTTCGACGATGATATTTGCTGCGAATCGGATGAATCACTGTCTGCACTCCGCCGTGAACTTGGCAGGCGGATTTCACCTGTCTCGTTCGCGTGGCAGTAGATCGCAACAGACGTAAATTAGTGTGTACTGCGCTGCGACGGCCAGGCACGCGACAGGTAATTGCTTGCGCAAACCTGTCACAGTCAAGCGCTGCTCCTAGAAATCGTAAGTGCCGGCGTTATTACTAACCTATGCCCTCTTGCAAAGCTTACGTCGTCAATATTAAACCGCTAATAACCCTGTCTTTGACGCAGCGCATGCGTCGGCAAAATAATTTCCTTGTGCAAATTTTCGAAAATTTACACTTGTGGAAGTGATTATCGCTTGCCTTTGGACTTAGCCGTGTCGTTCACGGTGGTAAACCAGCGTTATATTCCCTGAAACCGAACGCCAAGGGCAAAACAGACGAGACGAGTTGTGACAAATTTTGTGGTTATGAAATTGTTTCAGGTGTGAAGAACTACGCCGGTGATGGTATGTATCCACTCTGTTATTACTTGCCCTGCTGACTTATCCTGACCATAGCTTGGCGCGGGCGAGTTGGCTGGTCGATATCGCAATACTCGGAATTGTGACCGATGGAATTTGTATGGGAATTTTAATTGCCAGCATTCGCGGCAATGGCGTGAATTAAGTTAGCTTGCCGAGACCTGTGAGGTATTGAGTTTTGTGTTTATATTTTGCGTATTGGTGAAGTCACGCTTTTGAGCAGCAGATTTTGCACGTCCTTTGAAACGACGTTTATACTTTTTTTATCATATCCTAAGCTTTTTGTATAGATCACACAACGAAGGTCTCGCTATATTTCCTTCATCTATCATGCTTACAAGCTTTTTACATTTCCTGCTAATTTACTGATTTATTTTCTGTATTTGGGTCTTTTCTGTCCAGTATTTGATTCGTTAAAGCCATAGGTCATAAAGCACTTTGATGTTAATAGGGTTTTGATGACAATTTCTGTTCTAGCTTCTGTACTGTTAGAATACTTGATATAAGGCACTATCTTCAGTGCGATCGATTAAAATGTTATGTGGCTACAAAAAGTTCTTTTAAGTATCTATATTACCATATTCCAAGTAACGCGGCATTGCATTCTGAGATAAGTCCTCGACACACTAATCGTGTAGCTAGTGTTTCCCATGCGGGTGGCGCGATGTCAAGAAGTTTTCGCCGAGTTCGTCCTGATATGCTACGAGATCGTAGTTCAACAAGCGAAATTATTCATAATCTTGCAAAAGAAGTCTTACGAGGATATCAACAGGATCCAATTTACTTGGCCGTGGCGCCGAAAGTTTCGGATTGCGTGACAAGAGTGCCTCGAAGGATATAAATTTACGAACCCCTGGTGTAGAAGATGGTTATTAAAAATAAATACCTGGTGACAGGTTTCCTTGTGAGTATTTCAATATTTTCTAAAATCCTCGCTACAAAATCACTTTTGCAAATCAGCTGGGATAGGCAGGGTCATAGGCTAAGCAATTCTTGGAACTTCCGTTACGACGAAATTTTGACGTGCTACTCAGCTTGTGATTGCCGCTTGAAAACCTCGTCGCGACAGAAAAAGTTTTAAACTTTGTCGTAGTTTGGCTCAATCCAGTATATACGGCATTGGGTGAGAAATGATGGTCCTCACTCGTATGCTGACAGTATTTCCAAGGGCCCGGCGCTGCTGTTTGTCATAGCCCGACTCTGCCACGAAGTCGAAAACATCAATGAAACAGGAACGTCCTGATGCGAAAAGAATTGCATGGAAGTCGTGCACCAGTTTGCGCGGTGCGCATTCGATTCGGATGCAAGTTTTAAAAATTCGTGATGACAGCGGAATGAACGATCAAGCCGTTTGAGGGTCCGTTGTTGAATAGAATCGGAGATTGATGACCATAAAATTACTCCGTTACGACGCAAGGAATGAACGACTCTTGCTCTTGCAGTAAACTTTGCAATCTGAGATGTCTATCGCGCAGACTTAACTAAGCACGGTATGCAAACATTAGTGAACTAATCACTCCTTGACTAACTGTTTGTTTACACACCGCTCTCTCGTTAGTTTTTATATTACGATTTGGTCGTGTGCGACTTTCAATGGGATCTCTAGATTGGTGGTCGAAAACCCGCTCGTCGATCTAAAGATGCTGTCATCACGCGCGTGATAAATGGTGTGTGGGTTCTATGCGTAATCATTTGTAGTACCAAAGTTTTAAATAACTGCTTAAAGTCATAAAGTAGTTAGACGTGAACCTATATAACCGCTTTCCAAACAGAAGACGTTTCCGCAAGCTTGGCATTACAGGCGCTCTAGTTTTTTAACGAAAGTGTGCTGGCGTGGATCGCTTCAACTTGTCGGCCGCCCAGGCGCTTACCCTGGGTATCCGGGAAAGGCAGCCGCTGTCGAACTGCACTCACGACCCTTAGGGAGTTGATGACGCTAATGCAAAGCACCGCCCACAGCTCTGCATTGGTGTTTGATTTGTTGGCCCCTACCGCGTGTATGTCGGCTGTCCAGTATGTGGCTTTCTGTCACTAAATTTAGCAGTTGGTGAATGTGACCGCGGTTTATCTGGCATGATAATCCTCAGCTTGTTGTTGGCGTAACTGATTAGATGCAAGCATGCACGTGATACGTTTTGTTTGTTGTGAACATTTTTTCCCGAACTGTAAGAGTGATTTATGGGTTGCTGGCTTTCACTGTCCAATCATTACCTTGCTTATGAACAAAAAAATTGTTTACAATTATGTTAAATGTACATAACTGTGAAGTGTGCAGTAATTGAAACGACGATCGCCATGTCTCCTGTACTTTCAGCAACATTTGACAATCAATCTCCAATTGTGGAAGTTGGCACGTTGCACACACCTTTTCTGAGATGAGCATAATAATACGTCGTGTCAGTTTTCTATATCGCATTAAATACTAACATTGATTGAATTTTGCAACATGTTTTGTTGTTCTTTATTTGCTACAATGAAACAAAAATTTAGAATACTAAAATTCAGCCTAGTGTTCACAATCCGAAATTCTAGAAGCACAATCCAGCAAGATTTTTTTAAAGGAAATGTTAGATACCCGGTATGGACCTGTAGGGACCCGATTTCTCTGATTCTAGGGATCCGATGATAATTTCCTCTGATTCTGGGGACCCGAATCGGGTCCCTAAAACACCTTTAAAAAATCTGCAATCCAGTCACGGTGTCTGCTGTTGGCAATCTTACAATACCTTACCTCTGTAAACTGTACTAAATTCGATGCCTTGTAAAAATGTGAAGAGATTGATTGCTGCTTCAGACGTCCCAACAGCATTTCGTCAACGGAATTCCGTCTTACGTTGCTTATTTTACGTTAAATTCTGACAAGACGTTTTGCAGCGGATTTATTAATTGCTTCATAGCAGCGTAAACACGCTGACCGTGCATTTACCAAGAACCTTTTTAGTACTCCGTAGTAACGTGCTTGGTTAAGCCCATAGGCAAACATCTGCGAACCGGCAGGTATCTAATCCTGCAATGGCATAACATTTCCCAAGGCAATGCAATCGTTCGAAAGTTTTTTTTTTGTTGTATACTGGTACAATTATGTACTTCCGTACAGCGCTTGGGGTTTGGAGTGACTTTTTGGTCTTTCGACCGCGGCCTGCACCAAAGAATAAGATATAGCAGGGCAGGACCAAGCCGCTACGGCGTTGTCGCTCCCTTACGTCTAGGGCAAACTACTTTGGTGTTTTAGTAAGTTTTGTGTTGTATTGACTCCATCCTGCATATTTCCTGCGCAGGCAGCAGTGCCCGGCAATCGACCAGCTGACGCGTACCAACACACGCGGGAAAAACGGTTTCATGACTTTGCCTCTGTCCAAGTCGCCGGGGAATACTTTATGACGGCGCAAGATTTTCTTGAGTCTGTGACGGATGAAAAACCGAGACGTGAGCGATACGATCTCTGCTTTATATATGTGTTTTATTGCATTGAACCGCATGTTGTTTTGCCTGTCACGAGTTCCATGAGGGCAAAGTGTGCGTTAATTGCTTTAGATTGCTACAGAAAACCGCATTACCAAAATAGCGCAAGCGGTGCATACCAGCACCGTCTTGACTCAACGGTATTCACGTGCTGAGCCAGGTGCTCCGTATTGTGGCAGCTCATCGTGCATGGCGATATTTAGGAAAAAACACCTTAATAACTCTTAAGGCAACGTCTCGTACTTCGATCTCTCAGATTGAAACCTTTTATCCTACCGAGCCGAAGCGCTAGTCCGATTATTATCGGAGTCACGCGCAAGTACTCTTGCGGAGTGAGAGGGATTACGGCGATGGTCGATTTCCTGGCCATTTAATGTTGCAGTTTTGATTACGGTCGGAAATCAGACGACGGGTCTTGATTTAATTTTAAACTTCCGAATTTGAAGGGACACTGGGCGTCCAATGGCAGAAAACAGGTTGTTTATCCGACCGGAGTTTACAATTCCCGTATACAGCCATTGATGCGCGCTCTCTATTTTACAGGTTTGTCTCTATGCCATTCGTGCTAGGCAACGTTGTTGTGCGGTTTCTGTTTTTTGTTGTTGCTGCTGTTCTGATTGGCATATTTTCTCGACGCTTATGTTGTCTGCCGGATGAGAGTTCGCGACTTCCCGAGCAAATACCGCACTTGGGGAAGTTTCCTGTTTGTGGCTTACGCTTCTACATCTCTGTTGTCTGCAATCTCCGACTTTAGTGCTTTTGCTTCGGTTAGCAAGGGGTAGTAGTTTTTTCACATCTATTGGTGCAGTGTACATTGGTGAGGTGACCTAGCTGTAAGGATTGTTACCTTGGCTGGGAAGCAGTTGCTTTGTGTCGAAGGCTGGCAACTCACGGTCTGAGAAGGGTCATCGCCCGATCATAGTGACGTAAATATAAGTTGCGCGATAGAATTTCGTTCTGTATATTTTTGCTTCTATCATAGCTGTTAGCATGTTATCAGGAATATTCGTTGGAGTCGATGTATACCAGTGTATTGGTAAAAGTCCTTCAAAATTTCACGCAAAAACTTTCATGATATGCGTGAGCTCATATATGGCTCTTCAGTGCTCAGATACGGTAAGCAGGAACACGCAATGGGAATTATGGTTTGTGTGCAAGGCGGGAAGTCTTTGGATAAAGTGTGGGATTTGGATTCCAGCTTATGATATTACGAAAGAATACTCTTTTCAGTATAGTGGAAATACAGCAACATCCGCTTCTTTACCCATGCCTTTTTCGTTCATGGTATCTGTTTTTCTTGCTTACCGGCTTACCGCTCATCCATCTTTGCTGTTCAATTCTGCGATACCGCTATTTTAATACTCCACTGAATTTTGATTCAAGTCGAAAATTGAGAAAAACTTTTTACTCTTCTGTAGTGTTTGCTTTTTTTAACAGTGTTCGAATAATGATAGTTTTATTGGCCGGAATGAAAGTGCCAGTGCCATCTGTTCCAAAATTTTCTACAACTTCTTGGATAAATATTCCAATGTATTGTTGTTCACCCCCCCTAATCAATTGATTTTCCTTCCTTGGCAACAGTGATGACAACCGCATGACTTCGACCATGGCGACTTAGCATGTTTCGCTTGACACACTTCCTTCACCTTAGTTGTGCTTCGCGTGCCTGAACTCATGGCGTTTCACGCTCGTGCTGTGCCACTGACAGCTTGGCATCGCTTTCGCTGTTTAGAAATGGCTCGTTGCAAATAGGCGGAATCAGATTGAGGGTTTTGAAGTTTTGATACGCATCGTCATCGGAAATCGTTGCTTGATATTATTGGTTGTCAGTGTTGGATATGACTTTCGGTGGTACGGTGGTTTGGCGCGGCGGTGTAATAGTTGTCTGTTTTTTTCAGAGCGACAGTTTAAATCGTCCCTCTCCATGTAATTTCCTCCACGCCTTCAGGTTCCGCTTGACCGTACCTGGTGTGGCGTACTGTTGACATCCATACTATGCGTTTCTACCAGGTTGTGTTGAGTGATATGTTTCTCACGTAGCACTTGTTGCTGTGACATTTGGCGGAATTAAACAAATCACAACGGACGATTTGCGTATACTGATACAGGCCAGTAATTATTTTTGTACGAAATTTGCGCTTTATTAAAAAAGTTGTCATTGATTTGTGTGTTGCTGTTGCATCGAGGTGATTAGCCGGATAGTGCAATCGGTAATGACAGCCCCCCATTTTTCACAATTTTTTTGTATATAAAAATAGCCTGTTGGCGAATTAACAGAAAATTTCCAAAGGAGTAAATCTGATAGGTCAGGTTGGCAGCTTTTTCACACTAATCAGCCAAAAATATGTGGAGAAGCTGTCTATTTTTGGTTTTGCCTGACGTTTGTAACCAGAATATGTACTTTTTTGATATATGCGCGACGCCTTCCTGGTGCGGCGTTGAAGTGGCGTGTTATGCAACAAAGTTTTCTGTCAAACCTTTTTTTGTTTTCACTCTTATGTTATTTATGGTGACTAAAACTTACGTGCTTCAAATAACGCTCAACGAACTGTTATTGCCTATGGAATGTTGGAGTGGGGCGTCGCCTCTCATCCTCACTCGTTACACGAACAGTTCCGGGTGCGGTTGGGCCTTGTGAAGAGGAGACCCTTTTCTCGCCAAACTGAAGCACATGCGGAAAAACCAAGTTTGGACATGATCGCGTGTCACACGTCTGTTGACCGCCTGAACCTGAAAGAACGATAGTTGGATTGTTGTGGTTACTTTTCAACAGGTCGCGCTCTCAGTTTGAACCATACACGGCAACACTGTTTAGTAAGCTTCGTCTCGTCCCGCCATCTTTAAAAGAAAAAAGTCTAAGGCTAAGTTAAAAGTATTTTGCATAGCCTGGTTGAGAATCGGGGTTGTGTGTTACTTTCATGCACTAACTAAATCACTTACATCAGACGCGGTTCTGTGACCTCGTGTAAATTTTCGTCTTCACGCATGCGCGGAGCCGCATGGAGCTTTGTGGCGAAGTGCTCTTCTCTGACGTCGAAAATCAGTGCGTCGTGTGCAACATGCATCGCAGTTTCGAGTGTGTAGAATCAAAGCAGGCTTTTAGAGATAAGAGCAGAAGGCGCTACGATTGATGTTTCGTACTGTACGACCTTCTTGCTTCTTAAGCTCTACTTAGCTGGAAAACTGCCGAATTTGCTTTTGCTCAAATCACAAACTTCGATGATTTTTCTCTGCACGTAATGTTTCGTCTTTACTAAAGTATAAAATTAATCTTTTTACCATTGCATGGGTGAGCATTGCACAGACTGCGTCCGTCGTCTAGCAGAAGGCTGTAAGTCAAGTTTTTTGTTGTTCACAAAGCAGTAGTTTTCCAGCTGCAGTACATTGTACATTGTGAGACCAAATAGCTTAAACATTTAATTTTATGCATAATCTTCCGCACTGTATCAAACACTGGTGCAGGCTCTGTTAGACATACCGATTGGATTGAACGTATCTAATCCTGACGTTTTGTGCCCTTGACAACATGCTTGGTTTCGCTAAAAGTATTGGGATGTCATTCGCTTACTGCAGTGATCGTCATTTCACCCTCTGCAGAAGCTCTGTATTGATTTCTTTCACGAACTCATTAAACTTATGAACTGGAGCGAAAGTTATTGACTGTTTCGAAGTTGCCTCTTGCTGCACGTTGATTGTTTTTTTTCGTGTGCATGACGTAAGGCTCGGGCAGCCAGTGCAGTATCGGGATCGGATTACATGTGTTTGACTCGCAGGTGAAGAGTTTGCATAATGTTACGGAGATTTCCAAGTGGTTCACGTAGAATAATACGAGCGACAATTACCACATTCTTAGGGCATTACAATGCGCTACCTTAATTCATGGAAGAAATCTGTTGCGGTTTTACTGTAAGATTTGTTCAGATAAGTTGGTTGCCTCCTCGGCTTCTTCCACCGCAATTAGCGGATCCGAACTCTCTTCGCGGTGCATAGCTTGTTTATGTTGTTTTTCTCGGTCATAGCGACAGATCTTTTTCCAACACATTCGCGTGCACAGTGCGGTCAGTCGCCACTCACGCAACTCCACCCCGTGGCCCACTCCACCCACTGCTGTTGCCAAGTTAAACGGCGATATCTTAAGTTCATCGACCGGTGTTTAGTGTCAGTTCTTCCGGATGCAGAGGAAGAGAATGCCGAAAGTTTGCACTGGTTTTTATCCTCGCTTTGGGACAACGTACCCATTCAGCATCGGCTTACGATGCGAATATCTCCGCTTAGTAATCTTGATGATCGATAACATCACCAAGTACCCAATATTCGGCGCCTGTTTTCTGCATTTACTTTTTTCGCTGAGACATTATGTCCGCGCATTACATCAGTCCGTAGCAGAGGTTTTACACGTTTTACCAGCATTTTTTTTCTAGTACCGTTAAAGAAAAAAGAATTTGTTAACACCTAAACGTCATAATCCAGGTAAAATGATTTCGATGCCCTTGTTTGATTTTCTCCGTTAGCGCGTTAGTGCCTACCAGTTAGCTTAGAAATTGAGTGTCAACCATATTCCTGACTGGTCGTCGCATAAGCGACGCAAAGGGGATGCATAACTGTTCGTGGAAGCATCGTAAATTAATCGAAAACAAAACTTTGTGATTAACTACATGGGTACTTAGCCTTGCAGATGACCCTTGCCGTTGCCTTAAAAAGTTCATGGCATGTATGAAGAATAATAACAGGTTGTACACGTAATTTCAAGCTTACGCCCGAAAAAGTCGGCGTGGCATTAAATGCTGGTAATCCTTAGGCTGTGCTGTGTAGAGCGTTCACTGCCGTATTTAAAATGACAGGGTCATAGCTGAGAATCGCTGTACCAGTGTGCTACTGATTGGTCTTGCCCATAAAAAAAACAAATAAGATCATCACCACCATATTCGCATAACCACCGCGTTATATGCGCAAATTAGATAGTTTAGTAAGCAAGTGAAGGCATTTTCCCTTACGGTTTACTCAAGCAATGAACCGTGTCTGCTTTAAAGTATGTCGCTTGTAATGAAAAGAAATGACTCGGCCGTCGCCCACGTTGAATTTGAGTAAAAGTCTTTGTTTAAACCTGACAAATACGGGCGTTTCAGTGATTCAGTCCCAGTTGTGCGGAAAACACGCACAGTTCCAAACAGTGCAACGTTTATGGTATATTTGTAGCTGGCGCAAAACCGTCTGAGTTTCGTTTAGAAAATTATGTTTAGGTACTGGGTATTTTTTAAATATTCTAGCTCATATTAGCGTGTCGGGACCGTAGGCACCCTGGTAATTTTTTATTTATTTGGGTGGAGGAGGCGAAGGCTATTTCCTCAAATTGGTCACTGCCCCGATTTTTGACGCCTGTTTGTTATTTCCGAAGTAGTTCTTATCGTTAACACTACAGTAACTTCTCCCTGAAAATAAAGTGCAGAACAAAACAAAATATTCATGTTTTCTAATCCAGAGTATTGCCAACAACAACGTCAGCACCTCGCCCTTTTATTTAAGAGTCTGCCAAAACTATTTTATCTCCTGAAACAACGCCTTGGTTTCATACTATTGCTCTAAATAACATATTTTTGCCCTGAAAATTCACAAATACTGCCCTTGGTTTACGTGATTTTTACGGGTTTTACAGCGGTAGGTGCACCGACCACCCTCCATGACTACCGTCTGGAACACCTATGGTCAAAACGCTGAAACAGGCCAGTTGTACAGAGCTAAATTATAAAAAATGCTTGGATATTTATTGACCGCGATGTAGCTGAATGCTCGCATAAACTCGGGTTTGAAGGGAGCACCATCACATCACAGTACTGGGTATATGCAGATCTCACTTTTCCTAGGATCGGTTTGATACTGGACCGAGACTGAGTTGCGACTTCAAAGAAGTCAGCACCATCTTATGCGCAGTGTTTTCTCTCGCCGTAGCGTTTCCTGCGTGAATGAACCGGCGTTGCGACTTACGCTCGAGACGTACCATTCTCTTCTGAACAACGCACGTCGTTCGCATTACTGCATAGCGTTACCTTGGTGCACGTGTAATGCATTACGTAGAGATGATTTTCAACATACTTTTGCAACTGTCATTCACTGTTTTGTGCGTGACATGCAATAGTCGAAACACTTTGTGACTGCATATCAAGTTCGTATGGTAGTCGTTGCTTCACCGAACAGATCATCGTCATTTTTCTTTTACGGTCGCTTTCTGTTTCAAATCACCTTTCTGTTAACTTCTTTCAGTTGGTTGGCATTGGATACGGCAGGCTTTAAGGAAAATATTAGGTACCCGATATGGACCTGTAGGGACCCGAAGATAATTTTCTCTGATTCTAGAGACCCGATTTTCAATTCTAGGCACCCGAAGCGGGTCGCTAAAACACCTTAAAAAACATGGAATACGGTATTGTGTTAATCTAACTATCTTCAGCACTCGATGTAGTAATTTCATAACGTTAAACATTTCTGTGAGCAAAACGCGTTTCTTTCGCCAAGGTTAAACCGTTTTTGGACATCCTGTGCAAAGCATTGTGCATTGCGGAGTTAAAGATTATCAGCGCGCGTCTTCGGTTAATTGATGTATGCGGTTTCATTTCCGCTTTTTATCCTAGCTGCGATTCTTCAATTCGGTTTTGACGTCTACGGCCATTAAGTTGCCCAACCATTTAATGTAGTGATACCTTCAAATGTAGAGTGTTTACCCAAGGGTAAATCTGACCCCAGGTGAGTTGACCTCCACAGTTGAAGCGTTCCTTTCCGCTGCGAGATGGCATGAGCCAACTTTTTCCGGTTAGTGAATTTGCGAACGAAGAGGCAGTCGATCTATTTTTTGCGTTTTGCGAAGGTCATTAGTGTTGCGCGTGTGCTCAACACGTTGGCTTCTAAAACGGGAACATTCTCCTTCAAAAGTTTTTTTGACTTCTGGTTTTGTTATAGCTACACGTGATATGGAGTCACATAAAAATCCCTGCAGTTGTTAAATGATCTGTGAGTAGTCGTGAGGCCTTGTGCGTTCGAAACTAAAATTGCCACAAAAAAAACTTTTTTTGCGCTTTTGTGAGAACGAGTGTCCCTTTTTTAAGACGTGTCTAGTACACATCGAAAATTACGTTACGAACTTTTGTCACGATTGTTTTAGCAACACGAGAGATGTATCTAAAAGTTACGTTTGTGGTCGTCCATTGTTTGCTGTGGCCTTTCACGGAATGGAATCTGAACTTTTTTGTTTCCTATGTGTATGTGGCATTTTATGCTCTTTTTGTTGCTATGTTTAAACATTTCGTCGGTGAGTTATGAATTGTCAAACACCTTTGCTGCGTATGCAGGAGTAACCCGACTTTGCTGAAAGAATGCTTTATTATGTTTGTAAAAAAGTTTTGGGTTGCACTAAATGTATCTCCGTGTGTGTTTGCTGTTACGTGGTGATGATCACGATTCAGACAACGCTGTGTTTCCCTGATGATATCACTGATGAGATCACAATTTTCTCGAAACAGTGCCATAAGGAGAAATAGTAACAAAAAAAAATCTTTAATTTTTCTTTTCCTGGAGTAAATATTAGATTCCATAGTTCTACGCAAAATTTTAGGTCTTGAATTACAAACCCACACTTATGCGGTTGCGAACAAGTTTTCCGATTATTTAATTTTTTTTATCTTTTTATCAGAGGTTATAATCATTTCCGATCACACAATTTTCAATGGCCGACGTTAAACCAAGAAGTGCATTGTTACCGCGCATTGTTGCAATTCAGTTTATTACTATCTGTGTTGATAGGCTGGCAGAAATCTCTCGCTTGCTGATCTTGTTTGTTTACACTGGTGCGCAAAGCGACCTAGGACCCCGAGCCACAGAGAGGTTTTGCGATGGCAATCTGTTTGGCGGTAACTTGCAATCAAAAGGTTGCCTGTGCATCTCCTATTGTGTTGTCTGCCATGCATGAGCGCATTTTGCATGAAGTGGTTTGCGGATTTCCTACACGCAAAGCCTGGGATTTCGCCAAAATGCCGCAAAAACGCATCCATTTCACTGCGTTTATTTACGCTTTCAAAAGTCTTTTTGACTAATTGCCAAAGCTTGGCTCGCAACCGGTCGCAATTCGGAAGGATTTAGAATTGGAGTTCGGATTGAATGCGCGCTGGCTGTCTGCACGCAGAAACACTGCCGTCTCGTGTTTGTTTCGGTGTTTACTTCAAAGCATGCAAACGACAACATAAGGTCACGGCGCTGTGTCTAAGGAGAAACCCAGCGGCTATTTTTATCGTTGCTCGCTTTTTTCGCGTTCTGTGACCAACGATTCCTGCGTGCCAAGTGGAATCGAATGAAAGAGTAACTGCCTCAGTGCTCTGCGCTCAGCGATCGAGGTGGGAAAATTCGTTCAATGGGCAATTTATGAAACAAAGGTTTTTTGTTAAGTTAAGGAAGATGTCATTTGGCGTAGTTATGAAATTTGACTAGGATTTCGGTTGAACATGCTACAAAAACAGCCGGCCGCAACAACAACGATCGGTGTCAAATGTAGTGTAATCGGCACACGACTGCCGTTGATTTTACAGCGATAACAACGTTTGCTCCGGTTAGATCTCAAGCCGTGCAATTCATATCGAGAAGAAAATCTCGCAAGTTTTGTTGATTTTGTGAAATGACTGTCTTTTTCAGCGTTTATGTCATCGTTTCGATGAGGCGATTGTAAGATCCGCTCTTTTGGTGGGAGCTCGTCATTGGAATCGCTGATTCAGAAACCTGAGACTGAACCGTTATTCAGCACTTTACGAACGGCATGGTTAAGTGAAATGTTCGCTTTGTTTACTGCTGTTCCTTTCGTAAATGCTGTCAAGATAATAGGCTGTTTTTTGTCTTTCGAAACCCTTTCGTATTGATACATGAGCAGGGTTCCTTAAATTCTTCCCACATAAGGAAAAAGTTAGACTTGTGCTGGTATTCCGTCTTTTCTTGCACAGCCGTTTAGAGCACTGCTTTCTGTTACCTAGCGTCGTGGCTACTGCACCTGTCGACTGGCATTGGATACATTGCTGTGATGCTTACGTGCTTAAATGTTCGCATGCTTTTTGCCATCTCAAGAACTGTAATGATTGATTTAAGGTTAAGTACGTTGACCGCTTCTCCTTCGGTCGTCGTTGTTTCCCAAGAACGACCAAATCGGAGACGTTCTTAGCGTGACTCAAGCATTCTATCTCAGGTGGAGCTGAAGCAAGATCTTTTGTTACAATGCATCAACCTGTTTGATTTCTGATCATGAATTGCCCTAATATGAGTTTTGTAGATCTCTACGTAGCACGATAACCTAAGCATGTTGTAATTAGCGGTCATGTCCGTAGCTGCGGTGGCATTGCGATTAAAAACAAGGTGGTCTGGTGTGGACTTTAAATGGTTGTTTGGAAATTCGCTTCGTAAAAAATCAAAAGTTTGGGTAGTTTTCCCAAGTACACGATTTTTCTTGCTATTTTCGAATGCTTGGTGGTTCGAATTGGAACTTGGGTGATAACACCATGGATTTAATGAATCACTGGTTTTCGTCTGTTGTAATTCGGCTGTGGTGGCATGTTGTGCAAATGTATGTCAACCTTGATGGCTGTAAACTCTGCTTGTCACTCATGTGGTAAAGCACTGACCAATGTAACGAGTCGATGCAACCCCGCGTCGCTTCGTTCTGCTGGAAGCAATTTGCACGAGACCGTGTTCCGTGACCTGCACGTGGTGACTTCGGAAGCGTGAACGTACTGCAGGTGTTGCCAAGCCCATTCTTTAGTATGTCTTTGCATTTACAACCGAAGCGAATTTTGGAGGCCTCGGAAATTCGATTGTCAGTTTAGCTGGCAATAGTCTAGAAAGTCACACCAGTGACCTCAGCATCTCTTCTGTTCGGTTGACAAAACCTCGTCGTTTGGGAACAGGTGTTTTTGTTCATTTAAATCCTGTTTGTGCTGCTTTTCACCTTGTGTCCGTGGTCCTGTGTTTTTCTCCACGTATCTTGAAGCGATGACAGAGTAACGTTCAGGATGGAAAAGGATGATGGGCTTATTCCTTGAGTAAGCATTTCGAAGTTGTCCTTAAAAAATTTCGAACAACCCTTCAAACCATTTTTCGCACAGGTTATCAAATGCGGTAAACAGTTTTCTTTATGACGTTGCTTTTAGTAACAGATGGGCATTGTGACCAACCACGTATTAACATCTCACGATGTTTTCCGTTTAAAATTAGATCGTGATAGAAGCTGGCTGACGCTGCCCGGCGCGTGCAACCCGGTTGTTCAACCACCTACCAGTTCTGAGGGACACACTTGCGTGGGCTGCATTTATCACCAAAGCAGTGCTTTCAATCCAATTAACGAAGTGCCTATCGCTGTGGCCTCTAGAAAGCTGGCTCTTATTGCAAAACTGTCATTCAGTCTCAGTGGCTTCGCCTGGTGCTTTAACCAAAGTCGATGCCTTCTCGCGAAAGAACTGTGCTTGAATGGCGCATTGCAATATGTTGCCTGTTAGCGTAGGTCATGTCACGCGACGGAAAGCTAATCATGTTTTCTCATAAACAGTTACTTTCTGACGCAACGATCGGTTACACTTCAAAAATACGTTGCGTTGGTAACGTTGGTTTCATATTTTTTCTTTTCAACCCTCCGAATGACTTGAAAGGGGTTCAAACTGTTCAACTGGTTCGCTTCACTCGTGAAAGTTAGGTTTGGTCAAGGCCAATGGGGCGTCACTTTCCTGTTGTTTGTAATCATGTCATGAATATTTCCGGTTCACTGTTATTTGATTAAAGAAGTGCTGCGTATGGAAATACTGTACACTGCACCATCAAAGCGGCTTTATAAACATCGTTTTCGTTATCTTGTAAGTTTTACTGTGCTCTTTTAATTACTGCTGTAGACAGTTGGATCTGTGTCCTATCGAAATCGCTCAGCTGTGAAATTTCTCGTCACGAAAATTGCCCGCGAAAGCTGCGCAGACGCGACGCTTTCTGTCAGTGCGGTTAATTTGAGATACAATAAGCTACCGACCCCGCCTTGGCATTTTAACGTGTCTATGCTTTGCCAGCTTTGAAAGCGGTTCTCGATCTTATCCAAGATTGGCTTAATTTCCGCCGATCGTCTTGGTTCCGCCGTCGCGCCAGCTCGATGCTATCGTGCGCTGCTCCCTTGTCTGCGTTTGCGGTGCAACTCCAGCTTCTCTGAAGTGGTAGCTGTGTGGAAAAACTAGCGCGTTGCATTTCGCGGTTGTTTCTGAGCCGGGCCTGATTTCACCCATTCTACTTTGCGTCACCTGCCTACGCTCATAAAATCCGCCGCGTGACGGACGTCATCAGGGTCACGCCAAACCATAGCCCTTGCTCGGCGACCCGTGCTGCATCTCTGTCACGTGACAACTTTGCGACTTAAGCACGATTTCCCACGACTTAGTTGGCCAGCAGATGTACCAGCAATCGCAAAACGTTTCAAGGGCACTTTTGTAGAAGTGGCTAATGCGTTTCCAGACTGGTTTTGCGTTTCTTTGTGCACGAAACTTTTATTAGGCCTATCAGCGGTAAGAAATTCCGCAGGATGTTTGTAGCAACGATCACATTACCGTGTTGTCATCATTGAACCATTGATACCAACAAAAATGTATTTCACTGACCCAATGCTTCCATTTTTGCGTTATCTCGGAACTGTTGGTTCCGAGGCAAAATAATGCTGGTTCGTGGGCGTGTTGACTGCTGTGAGTTGGCCGGACACTCTCGATTGCCACCTGTTGCTCGCATCAACTGTAATCGTTGATTTCATCACCAAACCAACGAACATGATGAACATCAAGTGTGCATCGAACTAAGCGATGATTCGTGTTGGCCAAGCCAAGGCGAATTAGTGTACATAACAAACTCTTTGGGTGATTTATATATCATCACACCCAAAGCCATTTCCTTCCGGAAACTGATCTTGGAAAAAACGAATATATTACGTACTCTCCTAAATAATAAAGTAATATTTATACTACAGTCTCGCGTACGTGCTACTGACTCGCGAATTCGTTTTAATTGCATATAAAACAGCGATGCGGCATTTATTTTCATAGTTTTTTTAACTATGGAAATATATAAACTGCTCACATTTTCAATAAGCAATTGATACGCGAAATATCACGTTTCCGTAATCAGCCTTGGTTTTAGGCTTTATAGTGAAGAAAGTTTGTTGTGTACTCTAGTTGAACTTACCGCTTTGATGCAATACAACTTGCTTGTCTCGAACGAATGTACCCCTTGCCATCTCGTAACCAACGTTGTGCGTGAGTCCCAGTAATCATCAGACTTTGGTTCGCGATTGCGCAGTAGCTGTTTTGCGGAGTGGCAGCGGTTTGCTTCATTATTGTCTAGCCATTTAGCGAGAATGACTCAACGCAGCCTAGTGAATTTCGTAGAGCAGGTGTTTGCAGCAAAGTCACAATGATCGCTGATGGCAACGTCTGGTCGCTTACAGACTGTGTGCGTGTGCAAGGCTGCGACATGGGAAGTCTTAAAGCCACCTGCGTTGGGCAAATCACGATTCCACCACTCATCAGACCTGCAACCTCGGTCGTAAATATTTTTATTTTACTTAAACACTTTCCGCAATCACTTCAAAGTTTCAACGTAGGCAGTCATCCCGAAAAATAGCACTTCACACCCATGCGCGTAGAGCCTGGGAATTTGTTTTGCTGGAATGTTTGTGACGGATGTGACAGGTGATTTAACATGCACACAAATGGACGGATAGTAGTTAGGGCCTGGCCACCTTAGAGGTGTTGGTGCGGTAAAGCTCTTGATTAGCTCATCTTGAACAGGTGTTATTTTGCTTTTTGGTCTTGACATTCGTTAATACGTGAATCATGCTGTTTGTAGTGTCTACGATAATGTTGATTGGTGCTTGGAAATCACAGAAAAGAAAAAGTAGGCGGACCTTTCAGCATATTATTTTGATGAAGAACCATTTCCTGGCGAATTAGGTTTGCTTTCTGGCGTACGTATTTAGGAACTTCAAAGACAAAGCAACCCGCTTCAACGATTAGAATTGATTGATAAAAATAAGTTTCCTCAATTTCTTTTATGTGATTCAGTCGTGTATTTTCTGCGTATATAGTTTCCTGATAAAACCAGCACCGATGTCTGCCTTCGAAAGGATTTAGCATGCATAGTTGCACCAGTTGCCGTGTGCCATTTCACCATTTCTCAAAACTTTCTTCTTGCAATTGCAGTTGGTCACGTGTTTATTGTGTCTCAGCAGCGCTCCAGCCGTTTTTATTTAATGCGCATTTTCGTTCGTGGCAGAGAAAACCAAAATTTTTCATGCCGATCATTGTACTGGCGTGTGGCTGTCGAAAGCTTGCGTGGTATGGTGCGATCCAGACCTGCGTAACGTACATACGTTTTCTCTAATCTGATGAGAACAGTTTCGTAGTTATTTTGGAGTTTCGGAAAAAATTTAGTGAAATGCCTACATTCCAGTTCCATCCGCAATGATCAGAATTGAAGTGTGACCGCATAATCTGTGACGTACTACAGCACAGTCAGTTAATGTTCGCGTTAGACACGATCTTTTAACACTGATAAAAATTTTCAACTGTTATATTCTTCAGCTCGCATCGGTCATTTGCAACTGTCCGATGCACAAGTTAAAACAATGTTATCGAAGACTCCAACTAAGAGGAAGAATTCCTCCCGATTCTTCCGCTCATTGCACACAAATGGTCTTATTTCTTACACAGAATATCTATTTCTTCTGTGTATTTTAACAAGTGAGTTGTTTCGCATCTTGGCGCTGCTATGTCAGTGATTTGCCGCCGTGATTTGGAGAGACTTTGAAGTTGCTAATATTATTTTTACGTAAACGTATCGTTTAGAACCGAAAACCGGATTCGAAATAGCATTCAACATGTTCGACGCCGATGGGAACAGAAGAGTAGACAAAAAAGAGTTTTTGGTGGTAGGTATTTTACGCTGCTTTTTTCCGGCCTCCTGCAATATTAACTTTGTTTCAGTGCGTGCGTCACCTGCTTGTTTCGTCATATAGTGCGGCCAGCAGACTTGCTCTGTCACAACTTATTGTGTCTTGCGTGATGTCCTGGTCTTGGTCTCGTGTTGCTCTTTGCTGACACCTCGCGCGTGAAGAAATTCCCAGCTATGTCGCGCGGTTACAAAATTGGCCGCTGAAGCTGTTAGCAAAGTTTTGTTTTCGCTTTGTGTGCCTGCTATCCTTGATCGCTTTATTGAAGATATGCGAATTTTCTAGCTCGAAGAAATTTTTCGAACGCGGACAGAGAAGAGGTGCTTCGATGAACAAGGGGTGAGACGGTTGTTCGTTGCGCTGTGTGTGTTTTACCAGTTCCATTTACGCTTATTGCTCTGCATAGCTGGAGACACTGTCTACTTCTGTAATCTGAAAACGTCAACCTCGTGTTTATTTTATTTGTTTCGTTTTCAAAGTTAGTGGTGAATTGCCTCGAATATTTTCTCTGAATATTTGATAATACGGAATGTTGTTGGGTTCGAAGTATGTAATGTGCTGTTTGCTACGGTCCTGCTCTGGTACTGTTTGCTTGGCTGCACTTGATGGACTACTCACCGAAATTTCTGAAACATCTGAACCAGAGTGTTAGTTGTGTTGGAAACTTACACTCGTGAGATTTTAACCCGGCCAACGAAGGAGATTGCTTTCATGTAAATGACTTCTGGTAACCACTTAAACGTTATCTAGCGCAGCAGGTTGTGTCCAAGGTGTGCGATGCTTCGCAACAAACTGTGTGTTGGGTTGAAATAAGAAAGGGTTGAGCTTTTAAACCCGTATGTGTAGTATGTAGACAAGAACAGAGCAAAAGCTAAAGATTGTTTTCACTCCGTGAAGTGTTTACTTTTGTAATTTATGAACTGCCGGTGCGTCGCCATACAATCAAACGCAGATCGCTCGCGCAGGACTTTACTTTTTACAAGTAAAAGATTATTGTGCGCGCGTTTGCATTTTTTTATTTTTTATTTCGTATGTTCTTTGCAGAACGATCGCTTTAGGCGAATAGCAAGAGACCCGAGCTGTGTTGCGCAAGGGCTGGTAATGACGTGATGCTTCCTGCTGGTGCTGCACGACAATTGCTTCTCTTTCTATCGATTTTTCACCCGTGTTTAATTACTGCAGTTTTTCAGAAACGATTTATTTATTTGCGGAATTTTGAAGTGAACATAATCGATCGTTGTCTTTTCCTTTCAACCTTCAAAAATTTCGATCGGTAAAAAAGAGCATCTTAAGTTATTCCTGGTACAATTCCAAAGTAAAATGTGATGATCATTTTTTCAAAAATCGTTGGAAGAAAAAGTTTCTAAATGTGGAAACTTTTTTCTATTAAAAGTTAATCATATTCAACTGGCTAAACAAGTTATTTTCGTTATTAATGTTACCACAAAACGGTGCATGCGTTTCTGGTTAAATCATTTAATTTAATGCACTTAAAGACATTGAGTGCTAGCTTTATTTCGGCAAACGCTAAACCGCTTAATTTCTATGATTTTAGAATAAACTTGCTCTAAAAACCAAACCACTTACCGTCTTTTAAAAGGCCGCAAAAGGATATTAGAAGAAACAATATACGTCTTTCGTACAAACAACCACAAATACAATTCTGTAACTATAAACTGTGTCAAGTTTATATAAAGATTCGTTTTCGTCTTCAGTCAACATCATGTAATCTATATACAAACCACTGTTACCTAAATTGGCTACCTTTTAATGGAATCTGTCCATGTATTGCAAGTTATATGGAGGTTTTGACTTTCAACTTTCACGGAATCTGAGACACTTGTGCAAAGATTGTCGGGTTTTTCTTAAAAGAGTCCTTTCCAGATGCTTTACTGAGAGCGAGACAGCAATCTGCGTCGTTAAATCTGTCTGTTTCAATCAGCGCGTGCAATAGTAGTCGCTCTGCGAAAAGCTGGCTGTTTTAATTGCAACACGGCTGTTTAGTTATGTGCAAACTACTGCTACGGTATGATTAGAAAGGAACTAATTTAGCTGAAATCTCCGAGATCTATAAAACGCGATGTCAGTTTGTTGTCGTTAAGATTTGTAATAAATACGCTTCAGCAGTGTGCAACCTGAATGCCAGGAACGGTATTTAACAGGCTGCAGCCAGCGTGGAATTTCCACCTATACTGTTCAAATTGTGAATAAATCTTCGAATGCTGATTAACACACAGGAAATGCAAGGAAAGAATGAATGCTGAAAGCCACCTTGCAGTTTTTCTTTATTTTTGCAGTGCCTAATCAGAATGGTGCCTTTTTCATTTTTGCATGGCTTGGTTATGTATGTTCACGCTTGCCGACGACGGCTGTTTCCGAAAAGGTTTCCTTGGCGAAAACAACGCCAGAATGAAGTCGGCTTTCGCTGCTGTAACCTAAAAAATACAGAGCAACAGAAAAAGCTGCGGAATGTTTTAATTCAGTTTGTAGCGATAAGGATTGCTTTTGGCAAGCGCGCATCACTGTTGAAACTGGATGAAAAGAAACTCTTTGATCCCACAGATATTTCCCCCAGACGTTCATGAACTCTCGGTTTGATTTCGTTTCTTTAAGGTTGTTTTGCTTCAATGTTGTTTAACCTATTCGAGACAATGCGCAGCATACCATACTTGCGTAAAAATTACACTCTGTGGGATCAACGCATGCATTGTTTGGTTGCAGAGCCGCAACCAGGGAGGCGACGGGGCAATTGCCCCACCCCCGAAAAGTTTTGTAAAACATGTTTGGTTGTTAGGTACAACGGTACAACATCGAGTTACAATAATAATTATTATTGCAAAATTATAATTTAATTTTGCCAAACCCCGAAAGCATCAGCTGGTTGCGGCCCTGGTTGGTTGGCTGGATATGGGCGACTTTGCGAACATGCTGCACGTCTTGCTCGCATTTCATTCCCATCGACTGCTTTTTTGCTTGTTTTTTTTCACTTCAGATTCAAACAGTAAAACGCACTTTACATCTATGAAAGCTGTATCACTGCGGTAATTATTTTAAATGCTGATGTGTTGATCCAGGCGAACCAGGAGGGTGTTGATCGCGTGCAGGGTACGACACTGCTAGTTCACTTCTTTGGAAAAAACGGGAAAGACACGCTGAAGTACGAGGATTTCTACCAGTAAGTTCTTATTGACTTGTTGCGGAATGTACGTGAAAACCCTTTATTCCGATATATTATGTATTTTTTGCAGGTTTATGGACAACTTGCAGACGGAAGTATTAGAATTGGAAATATCCTTTGCGTAGTCGCGGTTTTTGTCGTGAAACAACTGAAGGAAGTGTTAGGGTTTACTCCAACATATAGCTTTATATCACACGCAACATATTCTCACAACAGAACACGAAATATTCAATACTCACCAGTGTGTAACTCAGGGTTGATGGGGTGACGCAAGTCACCCCCTTGGCTCAGTTAATTCCTCAATCTAACACTTCTGCTTTTTGCTTCCCAAACCCATCCATGGGACGCACCTATTGTGTAATCGATCGTTATCTCCGCAATTTGCAGTTATCGCTTGTAGGGTTCCGAGAGGGTAAGGAATAAGCCATGACCATGGTCGAACTAACCAAGCAACAGCAGTACTATCCAAACGTTCATGGATGCAAATTCATCCAAACTTGTCAAACTACCTGAAACCATGCGTCAACAATTGGAATAGGTCGTAAAATGCAAGAAGTGGGCAATCGAGCAAACTGGGTACACCGACGAATTGCAATGAATACGAGGCAGTAACGCCATCGTGAGACGGCAACGAACGGGGTCGCATAACAACGATCGTCCACAGTATGAGGAAACTAGCACCGCACAAGAGTGGGCAAGCTATAGCAGCAACGCAAAGCAGTTCGCCCAAATATGAAAATAAATTAAGACGCACAACGCAATCATTTAAATTTACGTAAAATCGTTGATTTTATATTTGTTAAGAAGCTCCACTCTGTTGTCACCACTCGTCCTCACAAATATCGAGCAAGTGTGCCGGAAGTTCGACGACAAACGTTACTACGTAGCATACTGGTAACTCTGGACGGTGGTGTACGTTTTAGTTATTGCTTCAGCACAGTCAAAGGTGTTGCAGGAATTGCAATGTGAGGACCAACGGCTGGAAATTATAGCAACTGTTTGCCTAGCATGTTGCTGTTTGCATAAAACAGATGTCGCAATGTATACACCGTAGTTGGCGGAGATAAGATATTGCTTAAGTGCGATTGAGTTGCTTTTTTGGTCTCAAGAGTTGTCACAAACGGTGCCGTAGATGTTGTACGTGCACTGTGACTGCTGTTGGCACGGGCCCGAGGAAGCTTTCTCTTAAATGCGTTTGTTCTCCCAGCAGCTTTGGTGAAATGCATGTGAAGCTCGATCGAACAGTTGAAACAGTCATAGCAAAGCATGCCGTAAAAACCATGACCAAACAAAATGTGCGTCGCTGCAATTTTGACAGTTATCCACTTCTGAATTTTCACTGTGACCATTGGTCGATATAATAGGATTTAAGCCGAGCACGCGTCTCATGCGGATCGAATGGGTTGGATCTCTGGTCGGGCGATACCAAAAGCTATGAAAAACGAACATGTTCCTCTATTAACTTTGTGTTTGGCGTTAGTGGGTTTTTGCAAAGGAAGCATTGCCTGCTTTGCAAGTAAACAAACTTGGCCTGCCCAGTTCTGACGTATTCATCGATTTTTGTTCCAGTGAGGTTTTTGCCACTCACGAACATCTTGCTTGTTTGCTCCTTAATTCTTTGTCCGATCGTCACTTCTTGACCTTTAGTCACGGTATGGCGACTATATCAGAATTGGACTTCGCCAGGATCTTGCTTCGCTACACAGACGTTAGTGACATTGATGAGCACTTGGAAAAACTGGCCAAGCGCATTCCTGAAGAGAAGGTAGTAACTTTGACGGTTGAGCTCAGCCAGTCTTGATACTGTTGTGTAAGTCACATGTGCTGTTCGGCAGGGTATATCATTCAGTGAGTTCAGTTCTTTTTTTCGTTTTTTGAACAACCTGGAGGATTTTGCCATCGCCATGCACATGTACACATTGGCAGGAAGATCCATTGGCCAAGGTACCAAGTTTTACGACCAACTTTTTCTGGTGATAGATTCGCTGTTGTAAATTCTGCGTCGAATCGGCGTGATTATACTGCGGCTAAGCATCAATTAAACGCCCGTAGCTGACCTCTGGTCACAACACAAACCGAATGGCGAGCAAGGCAGCTCCTTAGTTTATAAGTTTTGCAGCAAACTTTGCTCAATGCTTTGTTCGCATATGAATTATTATCATAATGAATTGCTTTAAAGACGAATTCAAACGGGCGGTAAAAATATCCACCGGCAACGAGCTGTCGGAAAACTTGGTCAACACTTTGTTTCAACTCTTCGATAAAGACGGCGACGGGCGTCTGAGTCATGTGGAGTTCATGGGGGTAATGAAGGATCGAATACATCGCGGTTTTCGGGTGAGTTTTTTGGCCTTTGGCTGTCAATTCAGCCTTGGTTGGTAGTTTCATACAATGTGGCATTTAGGCGATGTTTTGTGGCATTTAAAGCAATTTAAAGTGATGGTTCACCGTCGCTTGGATTTCGTTAAGCGCTGATAGAGTTTAGCCTCGATGCGCGGTTTGCTCTGCCCGGAACGTGATTTGTGAAGTGTGTAAATACGATTGTTTTGCATTCTGTGACAATACTCATTGCTCTGCTGAAATGTGTGGAAACGACTTTTGATTGGTTTGAAAGTGATTTATTAAATTGATCGCCAAGTATTCTTTTCCGGTGACGGTTATTTGTTACTATGCGTGACCACGAGATACTGTTTTGTCATCGCTGCGAAATGTAAAACACATCAGGCAGATATTGCATCGACGGTATACTATAGTGCTTCACGTGATGTTACTAGGTTACAAAACTTGCGAGCGATTGCCAAAAAAACTGTCTTTAGCCCTTTAAACTTTGTGAACGTCTGACTTTCTTGCTTTACCACGGGTGTTTATACATCCTTCAGCTGTTTGCGAGAGAGGTAAGTAGAAATAACTCAACGTTGTTTGTTGTAGAAGGTGGTGTTGATGCAAACCATCTTCGTGATTTCTGTGTTTCACTTGCCTGTCTCGATGTTGTCGTAGTTCCCGTCTTAGACGAGGATGTATCTTGTTGCCTCTTGGGATTTTTTCGCAAAACGCGCTACTGTGTTTGTCAATCCTTTAATTCGAGTTCAGTCCGCATCAAACCAGTTGGTTCATCGCTCTTGTTTCTCTTGTGTCATCGTGCGTGGTGCTTCCTTACTTGTCTTCGTTCGACCAATTACAACGAATCTACTTTAAACGACTTTTTTTAAAATCATCTTGCAAAATTCGAATTCGAGGTGCCACGCCACTATCATTTTCGAGCTTAATGCTTAACTGCTTCTTTTTTGAAATCGTCTGCAAATTTCTTTTCTTTTATATTTTTTGTTGAAAATCAAGCTTTCACCAAATTTCCTGCTGCTTTTATGAAAATATGTCTTTCGTTGCCTGATTTCAGCATTAATCCTATTATGCCCCATCTGTGCAGCGACAAGGCGCGTTCAATCGGTCCAGAGGCTGGAATGGTTTTCACCGCTGCTTTTCCTATGAGCTGCGGGTCTACCTCCACGATCTAGCCACGCATTCTTTGCCAAACCCGGCCTACATGTAGTTGGATGAACCGGTTGTTTTGCAATGCTTGCAACAATTTTCGAACTTACCCCAGCTGCGGATGTTATAACCGCTTTCCATTGTCAAAGTGTGCAGTACTTCCTTGTGCCATTTAACAGTTGCTGCCACGATGGGTACATGTTTAATTCAATTTGCGTTTTTCCTTCAAGTTGCCTGCATCGTCACATTTGTCTTAGTCGCACAGTGAGCGTTTCCTTTCAAGAACCGCAGTAGTGCATGAGCGTTCTTTATTTCGTTTGGGTGTAAGCATCAGTTGAAAGTTCTAGATCATTCGTTTGCTTGAGGAAGGTGAAAGCGTTTGTTTCGATGAAGCGCGTTCAGACGCCTGCCGACCAGACCAGCCTTTTGCATGTGCATGCGCAAAAAGAGCGACAAGTGAAAGCTCGGTTTCTTCAGTTCAGTGTTGTGTTGGTGTAGTCTAATAACAGAAGTACAGGCTGCAGTTCAGTGATAAGGTGTTTTTAGACTCAATACTAACTTCAGTTTGTGTAAAAAGTTGTCGTTTGCCGCTGTTTGTCATCATCGCTCTCGCTTAATCTTCGCAGCTGTCGAGGAATGATCATTTGATTGGATGGAACGGTTTCAAGCATTGCGTCAGACACAGATTTGTTCACGACTAACATTCAGGTTTCGGTGCTGATGTGTTTGGCCCGCGTAGCTTCGACAGCTCCGGCTGTTCAGTGTTCGTTTCATGTAGCAGTTGCAGATTTGATCGTGATCAAAACCATTTGCGATTACGTCTAACCAGTGTGTGTGTTTGATCTACTCGGCATGTACTGCTACGGCTGTTCGTTTCATGCAACATTACGGCTTTTCATCGTAAACAAAAAGCATTTGTGGTCACGACTAACCGATTTCGCTACTATGAATTTGTCCTACTCAATGTAGACTGTTTTCGTGTTACTTGTAGTGTTATACTAATACTGTGATTTACCCCAGTGACCGAATTGCGTTTGCAGAGGTTGTTTGTTCATTTGTTTTGCCTGCAGTATTCAATGTGTCTTACATCACTTTCTGGCATAGTTCAGGTAATCCGGCAAATGTTTACCGAAAATTCTGGTTGCTCCAAGTTGTGTAAATTTTACTGGGTCCATATGCTGCAAGACATAATCGATGCATCTGGAGTGGTTCTTCAAAAACAGCTTCCTCTTTATATCCTGCGGCCGATTCAAAGAAAAACATACGACGAAGAGTCTTTTTTTAGTAAAAATGTTTACGCAGTCTTCCACCTGGGAAACAATCTGTTTGCTCTCATGGTATTTTACCCGGGTAAATAACCGTATGTACGGCTGCATCAATGCGCACTTCAGAGAACAGGGCCGTGGTCTGCCCAACTTCTACACTTTAGTGCATGTTTTTCCAAACAAAATAGGGTTATTCGCCTGAAATCAAACAGTTTGCCCCCTAGTTTTCTGGGCTGGCTACGCCACTGCTTTACAGTGACACGGAGTCGCTGACCTGCGAAGCTTAAAGTAGATGTTTGGCACCAGGTGATCTCGATAAAACTTGTTGCCTGTTACGTAGTGTTAAGTTTGATAAATTTAGTTTGTATTTGATTAACATGTGAACAAAAGTGCCTGCTCAACTTTTTCCCGTGACTTGTAAGAATGCATTTTGCGTGTTTGCCACCCTAAGCGCGTTTACTGCTCTTTTCCCAGTCAAACCTGCTGAAGCACGATGGCTGGTCCGGCTTTAAAAGATGTGTGCGTCACAACACCAAGAACAAACGATCCGTTTGAGTCATCTCTTCATGTTTTCGTGTTTCCAAGTCACCGATGATCGCGTCATCAGTCATGTGATCTGCACGATGTGACGCTCGACATTGAGTTGCATGGCATGTCAATATTTGAAATTCGTCCAGGGCTTGTACTGTACACGCCTTGTAACTGTTCGAATTGTAACTTCTTGTAGTGAGTGATATATCCAGTCTAGGAACGTACAGTAATCTAAATTGATAATATTTTGTTAAACTTAACCGTATCAGTAAACATTTCGAAAATCGGGCATACCGCATTGGTTACGCATATTACTGCAGTTCGTTGCTGATATTGATAAGTTCAGAACACTTTGCACAACCGGTGGTTCCTAAATCCTAATCGTTGTGTTTGTATTGCCGCCTGTCGCACCTTAAAGACTCGTGTAGTGTTTGCTGCAGTGCTCTATTCAAAAGTTACTAATGTTGTCAGTTGAACGCAAAGAACATTGAGCGTTTTCAGGAAAACACTAGGGAGCTTTCCAAGATAGAGGCCTGTCACGCAGCCTGTGATGAAAAACGTTTTCTCTGTTGCAAGTTTTTTTGCTGTGCGCTCTGCGAAAAATTGCATTTGGTTATTTTATTAGTATTTGTGGTGATAGCCCCTCGACGACATCTCCCTACTCTTGAATTTGTACTGGGGGGAGAAATCATGGAATGCAAAAACGTTGCAAATCTAAAGTCTCTTGGATACTTTACGTGCGGTGTTTGGTTTTACTTTCTTCAGTATGCCCCTTCTTCAGTATGCCCCTTTTTCGATTTTTTGTCACTCATGTTGTTCCTTGTCTCTCTGTGTCTCCCCAGGCGCAGGGGAAATGTGGGCCCAATGGTAAATTTCAACATTTTTGCTAGTTTCAGAAGACTGGTTGATACATTCAAATACAGCTGATGGTTTTCTTGTAGTTTGGGATATTCTACGTAATTTAACAAGAAAAAATTCAATCGTCGGACATGTTTTGACAGTTTTATTTGCATTTAAAATTTTCACTAAAACGTCCCATTGGGCCTCACCCATGGGGACGTGTGGGACGCCAGGGTGGGAGCAATGGGACATCAACAAAAATGAGGGTCGTAGGTAACCAAACCTTATCACTGCGCGTTTGCTTTTACATTTTAAAGAAATCAATATAATCAAAATTTACCATGCGGTTAATGTTTACAAAATCCAATAAAATTTAATTCTTGTTTGTGAGTCATTTTTCATTGGAAAAGAAGTTAGATAGGATCTCGGTATAACCTGCATGAGTTTCTTGTCAATAATTGCATCCAATACATCAGGACCGGCCTTTAGCTGATTGGACCGATTGCTTCCGCTCGGGCCGCGAGTCCACAGTTTTTTAAACGTGGGGGCGTTGCTAACGAAAATTGAAATGAACTGCGCGATTTTTTAACATCCTAATTCATCATATTTCGTTCTGGAATTATAACAGCGGTCATTGTTTTTCGATCTGTGCAGTCGCGGAATAACCATTACGCTAAAAAGGCTTAAGCCTATGGCCCCAAAATTTTGGGAGTGAGTAATGACATTTTTGTTTTGGTTCAACGCACGTTTTCTTTACTATGCCGCTAACGAAAGATCTCTAGAAGAATGAGCGCGAAGGATTGAAGTGGATGACGATGAGCATCCTCTTCATGACGTTGAGAATTGGTTATTGTTGCGTATAATCAGGCGCGTATTTACCATTAGGCTAAAAAGGCTTCAGCCTAGGACCCCCGATTTCGAGGTGTCCCAAAATTTTAGGGGTAAGGACAATTTCCAGCAATTCTGCAAGCAATTATATTTGTTCTATTTGAATAAGAGCTGATGATGCCTACTTTGTAGGCGAAATATATACTCTAAGATCTTAGTCTCTGATTCTGTGCTGAGAAAAGATTTCTTTCCGTAGACAATTATATTTTTGTTTTGGTTCAATGCACGTTTTTTCACTATGCCCCTTACAAAAGATCTTTCTGGAAGAATGAGAGCGCACAGGATTGAAGTGAATGATAATGAGCATTCTCGTTTTATGGCGTTGAGAATTGTTTTTTCTGTTACATAAAATTTGTGGAACAAAACGCCTGAATCCATATTTCAGATTACACGAGGCCAGTGAGGTACTCAATAAATATGTAATGGCAGTGCCGGATTAACAATAGTAGCAAATGTAGCAATTACTACGGGCCCCGCGGTCATATGTAATAACTCTTATTTATTACATTAGATATAAGATTTTTTCCAGTCTAAGAAGTCAGCATTTTGCTTAATTGCCAGAAGCAGTAAGCGAAGGTTTTCAATTGAACGCTGTCTGTGTCGAAAAATTCTTGTTTGAATCGTTTTGTACAGTTACGTGACAAAAAGCGTAAGTATGTGCTTTCCACGATGGGTGTAAGCAAGGAATCGATCAGCAAATTTTTTAATAGGAAATCGATTTCACGTAAAATTACGCATCGTCAGTCCTGAAAATTGCAAGCAAAGCTTACGGGTGAAAGGCTGAAGTAACAGCAGAGAAAAAAACTCAAGACTACAATCAAAATTTCGTAACACAAGCTTATAAATCATAACATCTTAACAAACTGACTGACGTCAAGAATACCAGTGGCGACAAAAAAACTGTGACTCACAAAATAAGTGTTTACTCAAAATTTAAAAAGACGTTTACTCAAATAAATAAATGACTGAAACATCTAACTAGTTGATGCTAATGGCTGAAAAATTTCTCCAACTAAAAACTAACTCTTGGTGAAATGACTAACGACTGCAGAGAAAAAAATAGTAAGCCATGTACGGGCAATAAGTCTCTGGGGTACGCAGTTAAACCTGCCACGAGTTCGCTTAAGATTACAGTCAGCAGTGTTGCCATTTTACCTGATCTGCTGCTAAATCTTGCAGGATTTTCTCACTGTCAGCTGCAAAATTTTCAATCCAGCAGTTACCTGATTTTCTAGCAGGATTTACCAGCCGTTTGGCAGGTGACAAATTCCTGGTCAAAAATCTGTTTCAAGATGAAAACTTTTACACCTTCATCAAGAAATATATGACGTGTTTAAATTGGGTAACACCAGGACAAAGAATATCCAGCTGCCAGCAGTTATTTGGAATTTTTATATAATGCAACGAAGCTGCTTCAAGCAGATAATTGTATCATAATAACAAGTAATTAGATTCTAATTTATTGGATGGCTTGGTGAAGCCTAAATTATTTGCTTGTGTGCTTAGTGAGCGCGTTAGGTTAAAAGACAACATTGGTACTGGTAGAATATATTTCTATCCCACGGCATGATATTTCTAAGTGGTTCAGTTACGCTAGTAAGTAGTAATGTCTGGTAAAAACTTCCTGGTAAACTAAAGCTGCTAAAAGTTTTGGCACATATGGTTGCAAGATTCAGAACTTAAAAGTCGGCCCAGTGCCTATCCTGCTGGTTCAAGAAAAGCCTTTTACGAAGTTTGCAAAAATGCAATCATAGCGAAATATTGTGAGCTTGAAAGGCATAACCGGTAGCAAAAGCACTCAGGTAAGACGAAAGAACTTCTTGCATGCCGCCTGATGTAACGCAAAGTTTTAAGTTACAAAGACCACACTTAGAAAGTTGTAGGGCTGAAGCTATGCTACAAAAACGAGGTAAGCTGTAATTTACTTTGCTCAAACTGTTGACTGAAGGAAAATTGCAGGCCGAAAGGTGTGGTGGCCAAGACCGGCTATTTCAGCCCATGCTCATTAAGAGCGAGTGCAAGACGAAAAATAAATATATTGTATAACTTTATAGACATTTTCTGTAATTTTCCTACAAAGCCATCAGCAACACTATGCAGCGCCAGAAGTCGCATTAACAGTAAGAAGCATGTTATTAAACACAGGCATTTACCATTGTTTAAAATTGTTGATTTTGCTTAAAAATGCACACGTTAGTTAAGAAAGTTAGTTGCATGAAATGTTGAAAAATATTATGCGGCTCTCATGGAAATGTAATTAAAAATATGTAGGTTTCATGGCTCCCTTAGCCACAAAGGTTCCCGACCCCTGCTCAAGACTGTCATGTCACGATGCAAACTGGAGAAAGCATGCAGAGAGTAAGCCTATGGTGACGCGGTTGCCTTACCCACACACTTTATGATTTAGCAGGTGTTGAGATGTTTTTTAAACTTAGGGGGCCCCGTGCTTTCGAAATGCTACAGGCCCCGCGCTACCTTAATCCGGCACTGTCTGCATCCAGAAACCATCTCACCATTTTTGCAGACCTTTCTTCGCCTACGCATGTTTTAAGATTGTGTTCCGCGATAGTTCACTTTATCCGAAACAGTTATCTTTGTTTTGTCTGCCATGGCTGAGCAGCGCAAGTGCTGACCGCATTGGCGACATTACCAATTTCTGTAGCATGCTTAAGCTGTTGCACGAGCTCAAAAACAGCAGTTGCTGAAATAGAAACATTTGATAATGTCTCAACAGGGAAAAAGGAGAACAAAAAATTTTCTGGACTTCTATAGATAACAAAAAAAATGAAATTTTTCTTGCGTACTTTATGCGCATTCTCAATTCTTGTGTATAGTTTAGCAAGATTCGATCTTGCAAATCGGGGTGTGCGTCAAACAGTCCAGCCGCACACTTTCTGTGCTCCACTGCTCGTATGCGATAAAAACATTAGCGGAGCCTCATTTTGCAGTTGTAAATTGCTCTGACGCAGTGATGAGTGTGTTTTACTCCCCTGTTTTAACGCGCAACCTGATATTTTTGCAGTTATGAACTGCTGTGTCGTAGCGTTGAGTATATTTTCCTCCGATGTCCTAACCTGGAGCGTTGATTGGTCATATTCAGTTCAATGACACATAAATTAAGGGAGTGCGGGTAGAATAATATGCGTACTATGTCAACAAACTTTGCCAAAACGTTGGTTTGGAAACAAGAATATGACGTCAAATTGTAACGTCACAAACAGCGCACACCAAATACAAATGACTACCATAGGCCACTGAATGAAACCCCATGAAAATTGTCTGCGTACCCCACTGGTAACATGATGTGTTGCCCGCACACTTTATGATTTAGCAGGTGTTGATGTGTTTTTTAACTTAGGGCCAGAGGCGCAGTCAGAATGAGGCCGAAGAGGCAATGCCTCCCCCCGAAAAATAAGATTTTCCGCTGGTGTTTTTTATCAATCTCAACTGTAACGGAAGGAACAGTGGGACTCATGTAGTGTCGTGTTCTCTCATTGACCAAAGTTTAACGTGACTTTTTGCGAGTGGATGTGAAACTATACGACTAAAGCATGCAACTTTGTTAGCAAAGTTGCCAACTAATGCGGACAACACGTGCTGAGGTGTAGGCTGAATGAAATGCAAGGGCGCAGCTTTCTTGCAAAGGAGTAAAAATTTAGATGAGACATTTTTGAGAGGATTATTTGCATGAAGTATTGCCGAACCAAATAGAAGCATACTTGGTCAAGACATGATCAACCCGAAGCGCACCACGCAATGGAGTGTTATGCAATAACGCAGTATTTCTCACAGCACGATTGGCATTATGGCTAGTGCGTATGCGGAGCCAGGTAAAAGGGACTCAATTTTGAAATGTACAGCAAGTCAGCGCAGCACACAAACTTTGTTAATATCACATTTATTACAGTTTCAGAAAGCAAATGTAAAATATCATTAGCAGGCAAACCATTACTAGTCACCAAACAGCCATGGTGATTTTGTGTGAAATCTGGTGTTGACTCTTCTTCGATCGTTAGTCTTGAGAGCAGAATATGACAGATGGATATGTATGTGGTGCAGTGGGCCAGTATAAGGCCTCCAAGAGAAATTGTTTTAGGCGGAACAAAACCCATTTGGGGCCTCTAAGACTTGCAAAATTATTTTGAAATAAATAAAAATTGAGGCTAATTAATGTGCATCATACTTCAACAAGAAGTGCTCATTTATTGATCATATGAAACATTACGTTAAACATAATAGTACTCAATAAATGTGACCATATTACCATTTTTTAAACATGACTGTTAAGTGTTCATAGTAAAATCTAATCAAGGAAAAAATTAGAAAAAAATCATTTAGCTATTATATAATTGATTTTATGGTATTCTTATTCGCAAAATTTCTAATAACACTATCAAAATCAACTTGTCTGGCAATGCTAGACTCAATGTTCAATCTGATTTTTATAATTAGTGTGTTTTTATAATTAGCTGTTTTTATAATTAGTGGCGTTCCCAATCACTGCAGCAGTCCTAATCGTATCAAAGTCGTAATTTTCAGTTGTCCTCAGTGATACATAGAAAACATTCACTTCAGTTTAATGAAACCAAACCCTAAAGCGTAAACACGAACACAAAATACTTAAACCGGTCCCATCAAAAGTATGACACACAACAACTGCCACCAAAGCGACAAAGGCGAGAGTCGAACCCAGCACAACTGGCATACAAAACCTGGAACATTCCGCTCGACTACTAAGGCGTTATTGTTAACAAGACAAAGCTTAGCATTTTATTCAAACCGTGTCATGGCAGTAGACCTAGGCGAGAGCCACTTTCTTTGAGCTGGTACTTTAATCATGTACTTTCAAATGAAGTTCAAATTTTCCAAAAAAATTCAAACAGTTTATGATTTTGCACAAAATTTCTGTTTTTTTATCTGGATTGTTATGCCTTTCCAGTAAAAGTTTGTATCCTGAATCAATTACAGCTGCAATGTTCACCTTACCAAAAAATTAAACTTAAAGGTCTACTTGAATGCTTATAGGCTTGCCAGATTTATCATGCTTCAAAATTTTCACATTTCGTTGTTTTAAATCAGTCACATCTTTTGGTGTCCAAGAATGATATCTACCAACTACTGCCGTACATCTTCAAACGCCAACCCTAGACAGCTCATCAGCTTAGCCTACTGTTGCAAGCTGCACTGGTGCAGATGAACGAAGGGCTGTATTTTCGCAGCCTGAGATTGGCGACCAGATTTGAATCCATTGCCGCCATTATCGCCAAAGTACTAGTAAAAGCATTGTTAAACTAAATTACAGCATTCAATATCCAAGAAAATCAGGTAGAAAAAACAGTCACGATCATATTTCCTCCGTTTTTTCTTTAAAAATTCATCGTCAATACATCAAAAACGCTTTGCGGAAGGCGGTTATACCACCATGCTTCTTGTAGCCAATTGTTTGGTTTCTTTCCTTTAGGGCTGTGCCGAAGACATCCCCGAAATCGCCAAATTCATAGGCAAATGTGCTGAAAACGTCATCGCATAAGCGGCGTCGTTGGAAAAGAGCGAAACGTTGGTTTTGTTGGATTCTAAGAAAACGTTGAGCCAAAATGGTGTCGGAAGCACCGAAAATGATTGTGTTGTGAAATTTTCGTAACTAAATCCAAACTTAAGGCGAGTTTGGCCGTTTGGCGGAATATTTTGCCTTGTATCTTTCAGGGAGGGCTGCAGCCCGGCAGCCCGTCTAGACGAGCCGCCCCTGCTGTTAGATCAGATTGTACAGTTTTGTGAACTGGCATATTTCCAATCAAATTTCATTTGAAGTATCTCTTAGTTAAAACTCTTGGTTTATTAGAGAGAGTTTTCATTAAAGATTTGTTTGAAAATGTTTAAAAATGAAAGACGTAAAGGAATATTCAGTTAAATGGACACACTGGGACAGCAATCGCGAATGTCTTAAATTCGACAAAGTAGGCAAATCTTCAAGTTCAACAATAATTGCTGCTAATAATTATCAATACATAATATTAGGAAAATGCACTGCGAGAATTCACATTAAAATACATCACACTTCTTGCCAAATCCTTTAGGCCAAACTAGTTTTATCACCAGGCGGGATTAATTTCGCTATTCCTAGTGTGTTAGTAACAAACATGCAATTGTTCCTTCAGCAGGCCCGTAATTAGGGGGTATTAGGGGGCGAAGGTCCCCATAGAATAATTATTGTCCTCCTAATGTGCTGGACAAAGTTAAAAACTATTGTACACAGTTAAAAAATTGGACCCCTCTGAGAAAATTTTTCGCCCCCTTGGTGTCTCAAGCTGGTTACGGGCCTGTCCTGTCTCAGGCCCCTCCGTAGCTGTCTTACTGGCGTTTTCTCCTGAAGAATAGTGTTCAGATTTAAGCCGACAAATCAAAAGTTTGCTTTTATTGAATTGATAAGTTTTAAAAGTTTTGATAGTAAAGTTCGAAGCTTCTACTTTGGATCAATGCCACCATTTGCTCATAAACCTTTCTTGCAAATGCGCTAGTAAACCCCTCAACGCCCAATACTGCAGTTGAGCAAGAAATCATCGCAGCCGCCATTACGATTGCGCATATACTCTATTTACACGCTTCCAGAGCCGGATTAAGGTAGCGCGGGGCCCGCAGCATTTCAAGAGCGCGGGATCCCAAGTTAAAAAAAACAACATCTCAACACCTACTAAATCATAAAGTGTGTGGGCAAGGCATCCGTGTTTCTAGCTTTACTCTCTGTATGCTCTATCCAGTTCGCATCGTGACATGACAGTCTGAGTGTATCTTTCTGACCGCTAGTGTTGCCAGATGGTTGTGACCTAAATCTGCTAAATAGTGTCACAAAAAACTGCTAGATTCTGCTAAAGGTCTTGCCACAAATTTTCAGCTGAAATCTGCTAAAAGCAGTGAAATTCTGTTAAAAAGCTGTCATTTTTAATATGATTAAAGGAAACCTACAAAGTTATATAATATACTAATTTTTCGTCTTGCATTCGCTCTCAATAAGCATGGGCTGAAAATGCCGGTCTTGGCCAACACACTTTTCGGCCCACAATTTTCTATCAGTCAACATTTTCACTTTTTGAGCAACGTAACTGCAGCTTGCTTCGTTTTTTGTATGACACACAGTTCTTGAGGATCTCTTTCAAATGGTTGCATGTTTTTATACAGTAGAATAATGCTCAGCGATAAACAATCTGAGCATAGCTTCAGCCATACAACTTTCTAGGTCTGGTCTTTGCAACTTTTTGTTACATTAGGGAGCATGCCAAAAGTTCTTTAGTCTTATCTGAGTGCTTTTGCTGCCAGTTATGCCTTTTAAGCTCACAGTACTTCGCTATGATTGCATTGTTGCAAACTTCGCAAAAGGTTTTTGTTGAATCAGCAGGATAAGCAGCAGGTATTGAGCCAACTTTTGCAATAAGTTCTGAATCTTGCAACCACATATGTCGAAACTTTTGGCAGCTTCGGTTTACCAGGAAGTTTTTTATCAGACAGTACTACTTACTAGCGTAACTGAATCATTTGGAAATATGGTGCCGTGGGATAAAAACATATTCTACCAATGTTGCCTTTCAACCCAACGCGCTCACTAACCACACAAGCAAATAGTTTAGGCTTCACCAAGCTATCTAGTTAATTAGTTGTTTTTTTAATTACTTATCATGATACAATCATCTACTTGAAACAGCTTCTTTGCATCATAATAAAAATTCCAAATAATTGCAGGCAGCTGGTTGTGCTTTGTCCTGGTGTTACCCAGTGGCGGTTCTAAGGGGGGACCTGGGTGGGCCATGGCCCCCCAGAATTTTGGCTGGCCCCTTGCTTTGTCCCCCAGTTTTGTGCTGAAGTTCACGTTCAAGTTCGTTTGATTGACATATACAGCAAATAACTTTCAGCCAGCAAAATTTTAAACGATTTGAAGACTTTCTGGCGACGGTTCTTACGATATCACAAGCCTATGTTGGGTTTGATAGGGTTAATCAAAGAAAATCAATCTTCATTACAACGGAAAATCACCATGTAGGAGAGACATTTATGTTGGCCCCCACTTTTTTCTTTGGTGCCGCAGTGTCCCCCAGTTTTTTTTTCATTCCAGAATCACCACTGGTGTTATCCAGTTGAAAACGTCATGAAGAAGATAAGTATATTTTTTGATGAAGAGGGTGTAAGGTTTTTATCTTGAAAAACTCTTAGAATAGGCTTTTGGTCAGGAATTTTTTACCTGCTAAACCTGCCAAACGGTTGGTAAAATCCTGCTAGAAAATCAGCTAACTGCTAGATTGAAAATTTTACAGCTAACAGTGAGAAAATCCTGCAAGATTTAGCAGCAAATCAGCTAAAATGGCAACACTGCTGACCTCAATTTTGTGCCTTTTGTTACGTAACTGTATAAAAAGAATCACACAAGAATTTCTGGACACAGACAGCGTTCAATTGAAAACCTTCGCTTACTACGTATGGCAAATTTTAGCAAAATACTTCCTCCTTAGACTGAACAAATTTTTATATATAATGTAATATGTAAGATTTATTACACAAGACCGCCGGGCCCCCAAAAGCGCAGGGCCCGTACCAATTGCTACATTTGCTACTATCGTTAATCCGGCACTGCACACTTCGGATGTATACCAGCACAGCACGTTTAACCGAAACAGACCAGCGACTTTGCTCTGAGGCACTGACTTCTGAAGTAGACCTTTTACAAAACTTTCGCGCATATAAGAAGTGGATCCCGCTGTCATCTAATTTTTGAGTAATCAATTCACGTCTGCAGTCGATAACCGTATACGCTAGAGCAGGGGTCACCAACATTTTTGAAACTGCGAGCTACTTCTTGTGCACCGATTAATGCGAAGGGCTACTAGTTTGATATGCACTTCTGAAATAAAAATTTTGCTCAATTTGCCTTAAATTGATATTCGTTAACTGTGAAGACATTGATCATGCTAATGTCATTTTTAAAACAGTCCCGCGGGCGACCTACATGTTCTTTGCGGGCGACCTGGTTCCCGCTGGTCCCACGTTGGTGACCCTTGCGCTAGAGTCTTTCAACGCGTTTGAAAAATGTTTGGATTTTTGATAATCCGTAAGATCTTTTGGCTATGTTCAACCTACTCCATAAAACCTTTGTAACTACTTTAAACTTATTTCACTTAAATTGTTTGATGAGACTTTGCTAAATTAACTGACTTCATTGCAATAGAATATGGAATTAAACCGTAAACACAATGGTAAACCAAGTATTACAAAACTTATTGATCCCGCTCAGCTGCAGGTAAAGATGGTTAGCACTGCACGTAATTAAATTGGTACAAATCACGGACTTCCTGAAAATACAATAACTTATCTGCGGAATTTGAAGCCCTAATGGGAAGAAATTGAAATTTAGTTTCATTTTAGTCACATGCGCTTTGCCAACAAGACAGATTGCAAGCTCAAGGATGGAT
>Ga0210059_1000921_pt1 | contig 41875 bp, 22 predicted proteins | sample Ectturendosymbi2_FD_188042 | JGI IMG/M metagenome (GOLD analysis project Ga0210059, IMG submission 188042) | Ecteinascidia turbinata endosymbiont from Florida, USA - Sample 2 (SPAdes) (version 2) | ecosystem: Host-associated > Tunicates > Ascidians > Unclassified | place: Key West, Florida... | reverse complement strand
CTTCCGGCTTACTTAAAATTGTTTTAAGTAAGCCGGTATTGTCGGTGATGGTGTTCTTGCTGCATGTGGGAAGACTGCCGTTGGCCATAAGCCGGATCGTAAGCCGTAACCGGATTCTGTGTGAAGCCGCCTTTACAGTTTAGAATGATTTATGGAAATTTACATTGGCTGCAATTTATGTTTCAATAAATTTACACCAGGTTAAGAATCATTGGTACAGATACAACAAAAGGTGTTTTTCAAAAAGCGAATTTGTTCACAAGGGAGATGCAATGCTAATACGCTATTGCTCACGCTGGCTGATGGTAAGACTTGAAAGCTAAGACTTACGTCATAAAGTCAGGCGATTTCGATAGCACATGCTCGAACTCCGACCTTCCAAGCTGATTATCCTGATCCAGATCGGCTTCTTTCATAATCTAAAACAATAGTCGGATTCATTCATTGTGCAAGAAACGGACAGTGATGCCCAAGTAAGACCGATTTTTACATTTCTCTGCATACTGCAACGCGTAGTTATTGCTTTCTTCTGAATTACGTAGAAGGTCCGGCGATTCCTTCCGAGTGGCCCGCGAGATTATATTCTATGATAGTATAAATTAACCCATACAAATACCTCGTATAAAACACAAGCCAAGCAACATTTTCTTGTTTGAATGGAGTGATTGAAAACGTTTTTATTCACGTCGCAATCGTCACAATAGACCAGCCACTGATAGAAAATTGGTGTACAGTATTACCGAAGAAATGGCCCTGTGTTTTGTTACTTTTCGTCCAGCTGCTGTGTTGCAGCCTGCTGACTACACAACAGAATCAGACATAAAGCTCACTTCAAGTACATCTGAACCGTTTGGAGCGCAGGTAGTGTTGTATTAAAGCTGTATCCGGTAATGTCAGCTAAAAATTTGTCTATTTTGAAACAAGTTGTTTTGTTGCCACCGCATTGCTCATGATGTCACTTGGGTAACGAGAACATTGCTTTCTGCGATTTTATTGTCGTACTGACTTCGTTATTTTCCATTTTGTTCATGTGTATGCCTAACATGAAGTTAAACCTACAATGCAAATACACCACCATACCGTGATATGAGACTTTGACCTGCGAAGCAATTTGCTAAACAGTTGTGGCCCGTCACTCAAAAAGGTTGGACACCTCTATAAATACAAAGAAAACTCAACTGGGGAAGTCCAGTTGCCTATACTGGGGAGAAACATCCAAAACTTTTCTTTGCAAGAACAAGCTTTTATAGTTTTTGGTGTCTTTATAGATATTTTTTATAAGATAATGTATCGTTAATGGATTTTTCAAAAAAAAGTAAACTGATGTCAAAGAAATAATATTTATGCTGCTACGAAGCAGATGTAGGCCAATTATAAATTTTAAACTGCATAGGTCTCACGTTTACTCAGAATCTGGCTTTGTCGAATATAATCTGACGGGTTTCTATTGAATTCCGCGAACGTGGATTCAGGCACGGAAAGCTGCGGCGCGATAAACAGGGCCGAAAAATAAGGGGTTTATGCGCGAAAACCTTTCTCGCCTGACAGGTAATGGAACGGCTTGCTTTTGTGGCTATTTTGTCAGAGAATAGCGTTTGTGTTAGCCGAGGAGTGCCAACGATTCTTCACAAATATTTGCGCTGTCGTTGTGAAGTAATTGTCGAATTCTCTCACTGTCAAATCAATACGACCCAAAGAGGGCGTTTGTGTGAGAAGGCTATTGAGCCATTCTGCCACAAACATCTCAATGCAAGTTTCTGATTAAAAATGGATTCCTCGAAAAAAATCTTGAGACGTGGGTAAAACTGTACATTTTGAGCTTTGGTTGCAAATTTCAAAATGTTTTGCCTGCCTAATTTTACGAAAGTGGTTTAGTTGACTTAGTATCAAAAGGGCTTTGTGTAAATTTCTTCTAAATCCGCAGTGTCCAAGATCCTGGAGGAAATCGTTCGTAATCACTGAGGTAGGACAAGAACATTTTTCGTGGTTCCTGCTTTACAAAACATTTTTGCGGCAGTACAACGGTTTTCTTCAAGTAAAAATCTTTTTAAACAATTTCTAGAAAGAAGGGCGTAATTTATTTAACGCCGTCAACTGTATCTGTATCCCAGCAATTTGCCAGTCGATTCAAGTGTGTTGATGATATATATACTCCATTATTTTGGTCTTCTTTCTAGCGGCGTGGGATAAAACAGCTTTAGACGGTGAAACGAATGGAATTAGTCATACTAGAATGTTTGTTAAAAAACACTGCAAACATGCACAATAGGAAAATTGGCAACCAAAAACACCTTGCCAAGCGAATCACAATTAATTTGATTTTACTGTAGCAAGCAATAGTGTATCAACAATGTAATATCTAAGACAAAAAGTACAGTTAACATAGTTACCGATTTTATGAGGTTGTCAGTCAAATCGTCGCTGCCCAAACCATCCTGACTTGTTGTAATGCATTGCACAATGTTTTTAATGTCCTCTGCATCAACGTATCCGTTTTCGTTGAAATCTAAAGATATATGGCTCTTATCTAACAATTAGGAATCAGAAAGACCGTTCCAGTTCCGATTGCTTGTTTGACGCAACACTGTAAACAGTGACGTGACAGTGTTACGTCAAACAAGCAATCGGAACTGGACCGGTCTTCCTGATCACTGAAAAGGACTCAACATATTTTTGCAAAAAGTTTCATAAACAGTGGTTCTTGACGCCAGATCAAGTTAGGCAAAGGATTCCATCACACAGCTGGTTGTCAACAGCTGCTAACGATTTTTAAACACAAGTGTGGGTGAAAACGAGGTCGCAGAAAGCATGAAGCGCAATGAAATGCTTTGCTTTCAAAATACAATTGAAACCACAAATGCGATACGTTCATGGATAAAAAAAACGATAAAAGGCTTCTACCATTATCCGTGAGCCATGGGAATATATTTGTGACCATTAAAAGTGTATTTATGCACAGTGTTAACGAAAGGAATAATACGATTCTGTTCATAGCTTTTCACAATGGTCACAGATGTAGACAAAGGCTGATCTTCTATTAACAAACTGTCAAAAATGTACTATGTACCTGTCTGCTTTCGCCATCATAAAACCATTTTAAGAAAAAATTTCCCTCACCCGCTTACATAGGCGTAGCGAGGGGGGGCCAAAGAGATTTGGAAAATATGGTGATTTTGTGCTTTGAGAGGCGTTTTTTCCAACAAAATAGTGTTATTCGCGTAAAACCAAACATTTTGCCCCCTCAATTTTTGGGCTGGCTGCGCCACTGCCCGCTTATTTATAAGGGATTTGATAAAACGCTTTTTGGGTTTGAATAGATTTACGAAGATCATTTTCTTGAAAGGCAGATTAACAGAATAAAAAACGATTAGATAATTCCACCTGTAGAATGAATAACTTTATACATAGAAAAGTGTACTTTCATTAAAGATCAAATAAACCATACTTTAACCCAAATTTCCACTAATATATATATTTTTGAAAAGAGTGAAACATACGTTTTTTAAATCAGTTGTTTACACTTTTCTGAGGTGCTATTATTTTCCCTCTCGTTTACGAAAAAAGTTTGGGTGAATAAGCCTGCTGCGATTTATGACCGCAAATTTAGATTTGCCCGAAAACGTTTTTGAAACAAGGCAGGCGGCGAAATCTCTGCTGATATCAGCAGTTACGCGAACAAAAAATACTTAAATATGAACACATGAAAGAATAGTGCAACCAGTGAAACAGTATTACAATTCCATATAATTCGAGAACAAAGTTACAGTATAGAGAAGACCGCTGTTACAAGTGAATACATTTTAGTGAAAAATATCAGTTTACTGTCAAAAATCCTCCAGTTATGACCGGAAGATGGGACTAAGATTTAAGTGTCATGAGCACGAATTTGTGAAGTTTTTGGTTTGATAGAAACAAGTCGAATCATGGAATGCTTGATCAATGCTGTCAAGCATCCTGCTTTGAACAGAATTCTGCAAAAATCCGAGCAAACGTAATTCGAATATGCGTACCAAACAGCAGAAAAGCGTAATTCGCTTTTAGAGAAAATGGTGCTTGATCTGACAAGACGTTCATCATATCAACGAAGTCATCGAAGCTTAAAGAGTAAGTTCCATCAGTGGCTGTTGAGAAAATGGCACAGAGTCGTTTCAGGAAGGGGTTTTGCTGAAAAACGCAACAAGACCATGGTAACATCTTTTAACATAAGAAATTTACAACGTTACAAAAACCAGAGACAGCACAGATTTAGAATCACTGATGTTTCCTTTGCCAATGCAGCAAACGTTGTTTGACAAACCTAATTTCTGTGCTGAGTCCAGGATCGCAAGTCAGCAAGCAACTTAGCTTCGTTTAAGAGCGCATTAAGCAATTAGAACAGCGGCCAAAAATTGTAGGATACTTTTTTAGAAGATAAGTCCAATAAAGCAATTGAAAAGAACGCGCCACTGAACCTGGATAGCTGGCTTCGAATGCCAGACGGGTCATACCCAAGACTTGAAAAACGGTAGGTCTGCTTGCGACCTGTCCAACCTTGTGCTCGGTGTCAACTATAAATGGATGGGTGCAAGGGAAAGCTTCACGCGCGGTGTTGCTATTAACTCGCCACCAGCGCAGCATTCACTGCGAATGCAGCCGCATGAACTTACGGCGCAGAGTCAGCGGAGACAGAGGTCCACAGACCACTCATGACACTCCAAAGGGAGTACAAAGCGAGTTTAAGGAAGCTTTCTTTTCTTTCAGATGCACGTTAAGCGAAACCATTATGTGTAGTCATGAAACCCGCGCAGATGTTCACTGAGACATCGCACATCTGTATTGCACCGGCACAGCAGCTTACATGAAAGAGATGCAATCGATTAAGCTTGCAGTATTTTATTAGACAGTAAACTGAATTTGCAACGCCTGAGCTTCTGTTACTTCACCTTTCAGTCTTTTTGACCTTGAAACAAAAATTCTAGAACAAGTTAAAATCTTCAGTTTCCACTAATTTGTCAAAACAAATGGGACTTCAAGTGAAGCAGGCTTGTAATATTTTCTGCTAAGAAAGTTAGTCACTCGGCATATTGAACTTGCGTGCTAGAAAAGCTACTAAAATCATTTAATGAACAAAACTTAACGCTCAATGGGATTTGTAAATGTACTCCTATACAAAAACTCTCGCTGAAATCCTATTGCATTTTTGCTTCAGTCAGCGAAAAAAACTGATGTTTCACGCCTTCTCTTGAATTTTTCTACAGCGCATCATGCCTTGGCTGCATACGTTACAGAACGGTAGGGTAGAAATGCTTAAAAATTCGCTATAGGGAATATTTTGTCCAACAAATGTCCATCATATGAAAGTTAACTGTACGGCAGTGATGCGTATTCACTTTCGCAGTGAATGCTGTACTGCGGATAAGTCAGAGCAGTCAACTGTAGGTAAGTCAGAAAATTCGTATTTAGATGAGCACAGTCACACCAACAACGTAGATGAATACAGTAAGATCAACTGTTGAAAAGGTGGGAAAATTTAACTCTTTATATAAAAGACAAGTCTTCATTTAGAAGTCTTAAACAATAACAAGAACGTAGAACATGACACAATTTTCATCATGCTGGTAATTTCGGAGAACTTTTACAACGTGTTTGCCCCTTTCCAAAGCTTTCAAATTCTAAAAGCAGAGGCCGGTGACGGGGCTCACATTTTGTGAGACTCGGTTTCGAAAGATGCATGTCTTGACTCGAGCCCTTTGTCTCGAGTCTGAAATACTCCAACCATTCAACCTGTTCGCTGCCCGTCTGATCCTTAGTAAAAGGCAAAGAAGGAAAGCTGACAAAAATTAATAAATATCGACGTAAATGAACTTCGGAAGTGTAAATGACTTTTTAAAATAAGTTTATGAATAATTTTGGCGAAACTGAAATACGTTCCTGTCGCGTCACTCGGTCTCCAACGTTTTGGCAAAGTTTCGGTCTCGAAGCATACTGTCTCGACAACAACACTGGTAGAAACTTTTTTAGTCACCTTCTCAAACAGAATAGCTATATAGACAAGCTTTCTAATCTTTTTTCGTGTTAGGTAAAGATCAATAAAACAATATTGAAGAATCAATAAAACAATATTGAAGAATCAATAAAACAATATTGAAGAAATACGAATTTCTCTCAAGTGCTATTACTATCGATTCCCACAAGGACCGTGGGCTCGCTTAAAAATTTCTTTGGATCAATGACGATGAAGTTATTTTTGCATAATAAGTGTTGACAATGCACTATTGTTCTTACCATTATTATCGATGTTTCAAGAATTTTAATAGATGTTTATTTAGTTATTGGTGTTAGTACCGAAATGGTGTTACATAAATGATTTGATTATGAAACCTGAAGCAAAACTGTAAACCGGTTATTTTGACAAAGTAGAAAAAAATTAGAAATCTGTGCAGAAACTACTGGATTGTAGAAAAAGATAAGCGTTTCGAATTATCATCCTCACCGCTACAGGCATGTCGTTTGTATAATGTTACGTTTTTTTCCATTTTTGGCTTTGTAACTCATTTTAAAGGACAGCCCACTGATCTCACCTTTAGCTCAGGTAACGTTTGAAGGTTTTCCAAAGGCAAACGAATTTTGAGTGGATCAGTTTCACTTTCTGGAGTCAGTGATTCAAACTTCTTGAAAAGGCTGCAAAAATAACAATACAAAAATTGAGCATTAGGTAGTTTCTAAAATGACGAAAAGCCTACGAAAAGCACAAAAATTGAAAGTTATAAAACTAAGAAGCTTTAAAATATTTGACTTTTTCATATTTTGGAAAAATGGTGCAAAATTGTTAATTGGTTTCCCAGAATTTGAAACAGATTTTTCTCTTGCTCGCTGACAAAATTCCTGAGCATTTTAGCCATTTTACTTAAAAAAGAAACTTTTCAGATGATTTAACCCAGTGCAGGAATGTACAATGTTATCAACCATTTTCAATAATATCCCTCTCTGGTGAAATAAACCTATTTGATCAGAACAAAATTGGGTTGAACATTCTCTCAGAAAGGATTTTTTGCGCAGATAAGCAGCTTTCGCACATTTGTTCCTGTACCAGGTGTCTTGGATGTGACTTGCAGTCTCAGTATAGACTTAACTCAGCAAAATTTTATTCAATACAAAATACACAAACACGACGGTGGAAATTAGCGTTAATTGCGTGTTTTAGGAAAAGTTTTTTGTTAAAAGTATGGTGCAAAAGCAGAAACCATAACTTCTACCTTGAAAACGTTTTTACATCATGGATCAAAAAGGGTAGAATCATGACGTTTCGCAATAAAGGATTATTATCAGGCAGATTGACCCTTTATTATCAGTGAATTTAACCCTGTGTAAGGACCGCGAGAGCCACTGTGGTGACTTTCAAGCATTTTCGCGCTAGAGATCGATGAAGACACCATACGATGCGTTTGAATGCACTTCCGATAAACAAAAAAGGGTATCTTTGCACTTGAAATTTTGTCTGGCAATATGACGCATGAAAAAATTCCAAATGCAAAGGTACCTGTTTTTTTTGTCATAATGTACGAATCTTATGATGTCTTCATTGACTCCAGTGCAATCGATCGGTGACTTAAGCGGAATTGCCTCAAAAGCAGTGTTCCCTCTAAGGTGCGCAACTGCGCAGCACCACCAGGCAATTTGCGCAGTGCTATCTCATTCTCGCGCACTTCCAACATTTTAAATTTAATACCGTATATGTATGTCACATAGCCGTTTTAACGCTGGGAACGCTTCACTGTTTTTGTGTGTCTGTATGGTTGCACAATTGCATGCGCTTAGTGAGCAAGAAAACAATTTTCTTGGAGGCAACACTCCTCAAAAGCTAAACCTTTTGGGCTTTCGCGGTCCTCAACGGGCAAAAAACACAAAAGGCAACCTGAACACCCTCTCAACACTTTATTATATCTTGTTCTATACTTCAACAGCTCCAATAGCTACAATGAACCAAGCATTCATTATTGTCAAATACGAGTTTGACAAACACCTTGAACTGTTTACTTCTCAGAGAAACTGGAAAATTTCACTCTCTTAACTGCAAGCATGTGGATTTTGGTATCATCCGAAAAGATGGAGATACTACGGAGGCACTGGTGCACACTTTTTCAACTATATAGGAAACGATGTTAATAGTAAAATCGCACACTTGAAATATGCATATAATTGCAAAACAATCCAGATTTCAAAAAAGCGGACACATTATATATCCTTCGCAAACCAGGAATGTGTGCTAAACTTGTATCTCGATGGCTGTCATTGGAAAAATTGCTACAAATAACTTATGATTATGTCAATCCATAAGGGACACACTTCAACAGACGATGCATAGTTGCCTTAAAATTTTTTCCACTCTTAATTTTTTTTACGAAAAAAGAAGAATCCGTTGCGTTTAAATCCAAAGATGAAATGATACTAGGGATTAGGTATTTTGGTCATCAAAGTGAAATCAAGATTTTTCAAAATTACGACAAGTTTGGGCACTACCGTTGTTGCGATTCTCGTAACGTGTGAATTTCTGAAAAGCCGAAGTCGACGCGAATGGGAAACAGTATCGGAAAGGAGCTACAGAAGTGGAGTTCAGCCAAGTGATTAGACTGTATCAGATTCCGAAACAGCAACGCTGTGCTCAAAATCACTGATTACCATTTTCGCAGGAACCAGTCCTCAATACTGGGAAGAAGATCACCTTGTGAGACATATATAGCGGCCCGTTTCCCCCATGTAGAAATGTTCGTTATATTTATATAATAAAAAACACTGACAAATTTGTTTGAAATCTTAATAAATAAAAAAATCCATGACGCAAACGGGCCACCACAGACATAACCCAACTTCCAACATCTGTAGTATTTTTCATTGATGCCACACCTACGTGCTATTCCATTGTTGGACACCCTCTTGCCTGCAATATAGACTTTGTTTCCCACAAACCTAAAGGTGCTATGGGGCAAAAATTGGGCTGGAGCAAGTTTTGGATGGTGTATCCTTAAAATTTTTGTGTAACTGAAGTTTGACTTTTACATTCCATCGATGTATCAAAAACGAGAGACAAGTAATAGACAAGCGAATTTCATGGCCTTTGGTCTCTCCATTTAATTGTGTCTGAGTGGAGATAGAACTGGAGAACTTCAGTAATAAGGGTGCCAAGTAATTGCGTGATCCTACCACTAACAGAGTGGTTTACGATTTTAAAAATATACACAAATCATCAAAACATGTGCGGCCTGTCTATCACAAGCAACATGCAATTTAACATCTATTGCAGAATTTGAAAAAGTCCCAGCTAAACTAAAGAAAATATGTATTCAACTGATGTTTCAACAATAAAATTTCTCAAAACCAACATCATAATTACAAAGACCCACTAAAAAAACATACAAAAATAACCGTACTTTACTTGAAGTGGTTACAGACAAACCTATGATGTACAAAAGCAGCGAAGGGAAAATTTATTTTTCTTATTCTCTACAAACATTGTTTCTTCAAACCGTAGCATATATTGCTGCATTACTGGCCAGCTATAACTGAAGCACATAAGATGCCATGTACTTCATTTTGTTAATACACCATTTTTGGAGAAACTTTAAAAAGAAAACACTTTGTACCCTGGACCAGCAGTTCTCAGCCTGGGGCGCAGTGTTCCCTCTAAGCTGCGCAATTGCGCAGGACCAGACCATTTGCGCAGTGGAATCTCATTCTCCCGCACTTGCAACATTCCCAATTTAATAATATCTCAAAGCCTTTTTATCTCTTGGAGCGTTTCACTGGTTGTGTGTCTGCTTGGTTGCGCAGCTGCATGCGCTTAGTGCGCAACAAAACAAGCATTTGCTCAGCGTCGAATTTTCTTAGAGGGAAACTGGGGGAGCGTACGTCCCACAGGGGGGAAGTTTGATTTTTAAGGGAGCATTGAGGCCGACTGACGAAGTTTGGGTCCAAATTTTCGAATTTAATTATTTTTTAGGTTGTTAAACTTATGTTGGCCTAGTTTAATATATGTGTAGGGATTCCTTTTGGTGTAGGAACCCAACGTTGAGGTTTGGGGTGTTGCCCAGCGTAGACGTTGCTTGCGTAGAATGACTGTCGTTGCATGCAGAGATGCTGGTTTCCCCAAACGCTACCAACGAGGCAGCCTAGTCATTGTATGAGTACTGTTCTAACTCCCGACTAAAACTGCTTGACATTTTAAGTTGCCAAGCCGAAGCAAGGCGTTTGGCTCTCACCACTTTGATAGTTAGTTTCAAAGATTGCCTGGTGCACAAATCTTTATTTACAAAAGGCTTCTGATTAGCGGCAGAAGAAAAGCTTTACGATGGCGCAACTGCAGAAACAGCCAACATGGTCCGTGCGCTAGCGATACACAACTCGACTTACTGAAAGCGTGGTGTCGACGCCGATGGACAAAACCGAATAATGCAATGCGTAATCGAGGTTATTGCGAATTCACAGTGGAGCGCGCACACACGAAACCCCTTGACGCGAATGACAAGTTGATACAAACCAGATCTCACGTACGGGATACAACAGCGAGTAGGAAACGGCAAGTCAGAATGCGAAAAGTTAAATCCACTATATATGTTTAGATATATGTCATGTTTTAGATTTTTGGGGGGTAAGGGAGTTTTTAATGTGTAGCTATATAGTCAACGCCTTGTTGCTCTTCATGCACGCTCACGAAGCCTCGAGGTCATCATAATTAAATAAAGAAATCGACTGGATATCACTAATCGAGAGGATTTGAGACTAAAAATTATTAGCCTAAATTCAGTGCCTCATATGAAATATCTCTTCAGCAGGCATAACACACAAGGGTCTTACTAACTTCATTCTACTTAATTTGAGCTGAGCTCAAACGGTGTTTTGAATTTAATAGGTATCTTTTCTTTTTCTCTCTTTTCTTTAAACGTAGCCTGTTAATACTCTTTTATTATCACATTGATCAATATTACAGTTTTCATACCGCTTAATATTTTGTTCATTTTTACCAATTTTAGCAATTTATTTCTCGAAATTTTAGCTGTCTTTTGTTTATTTCATTCGTCTTTTTCATAGATGATGGCTTCATTGGAAGCTTGTTAATACCAAAGTAGGCCTACTGGTGCATTTTAGCTGAAAGGCAGTTCACTTTCTAAATAATAAGATTAATCTAAATCACAGGGTTTTTTTCAGGAAAATGTTAGGTACCCGGTATGGACCTGCAGGGACCCGATTTCTATGATTGTAGGGACCCGATGATAATTTTATCTGATTATAGGGACCCGATTTTCAATTCTAGGGACCCGAATCGGGTCCCTCAAACACCTTAAAAATCCTGTATAACCACACATAGGGGACAGTCGGGACTTAAGAGGTGATTAAGTGGGGTATGGACAACAATGGTTGAGAACCACTGATCTAGACTGAGTTCTATTTCCGATTTATAGGTAGGCTGGGTAAGATTTCCGGTCAGTTCACACTGAAGGCTTGAAAAACAGTACTTTTGGCATGTCCGACCCATGCTAGGTGTTAATGTGTGGACACAAGGAAACGGTTGACGCACGGTGCTGACACTGACTCGCCACAAGTGGAGCATTCTCTGCGAAAGCAGCCGCGTGGCCCCCACACCGCCAGCAGACCACTAGCAACACTGCGAAACGAGTAAAAAAGCTGGTATAACGAAACCGAACTGAACACTTTATAGCCAGTTTCAAACTGCTAGATTATCGCGGATCGATCGTAACAAAATCACATCATCTAAAAATGTCGCATAAGCCAAAAGGGAGTGCGATAAACACTATCACTGACAGCCTATGTTAACTGCACTTCATGATCACTTGTTTTGTAACAGCAAGAGGCGCGGGGTAAAGAGGACAATTACGCAGAAATATAATGAGAAAACCGGGGAAATGATGGTAGAACATAAGCAAAATTAGTCGAAAGTTGAGCAACATTACGTAAAATGGGCTTTTACATGCCAATGGCTAGCTACCATCTTCGAAGAACACTGAACTAAGAATGTTTTGTCACGTAAGCGTTTTTCAATCCAAGTTGAGCAAAGTGTCGGTTTGCAACATGAAAATTATATCTCTACTTAATGCAAAAAGATTACAAAAAGATCTTTGCTCAGTGCTTCCGCACGACGTTTTCACAGATAATAATGAACTGGAAAATCAGGACAGTCAAGAAAAGCTCAATGAACTTTAGACTGTCCTGCTGAGATTTGCTATTCCAACGCCTCTTTCTCAACGGAAGCATAAGATCAAGGGGTCTTAACATAAAATTCAAGCGTTGCTACCAACGTGGTAGGCTACTTGTTGCATTAAACACTTACTCCACTATTTCTCCTTCAGTAAAATATGTCAGATCTGAATACTCCGTCAGTTGCTCTCTGGTAAGCTTGCTGGAAGATACTCCCATGCTGCTTGCTGCGGAAACTTATTAAATCAGATTTGCACAAAATTAACACGAGTTTTAAACGACTACAGCTGAACAAAATGTTGAGCAAATGTAAGTAAAGTGAAAGTAACAATAGGAATGTCTAGGGCAGGGGTCGGCAACCTACGGCCCCCCCATAAAAATCATCCGGCCCGCAGCCTCTTTACAAATTGTAGTAACTGTATGGCCCGCCTAGTGGTATTATACTCCTATTTTATGAATCTGCCCCCCTGCAACTTTTTGTATTGCATGCTTATAAGGAACTAATCAAGCGAAACCGCATTGTACCATAAATGTACTATATGTCATATTTTGTGCTTTCGTTATGAACTGTGAAAATCAGAGGTTCATCTGAACATAATTCCATAAATTCCCAAGTTTTAACAACGTCATAAACAGCAAAATGAACGAAATTGTTGGTGGAAAATTAGTACGGCCCGCCATAACTTGCAGAGTTTGTTTTTGGCCCGTGACTATGAAAACGTTGCCCACCCCTAGACTCCAGGGTGGCCAGAAGTCCTGGAGTGACTAGAACAATTCCGCTTTTTGGGGACGTGCTCTGTTGTCCTGGTAAGATATTTGTTTGTCTCGGGAATCAAGAACGGCTCCAGGCGAAAGAAGAATATCATGGTTGCCACAGTTTGGGGAATGAAACTACAGTAAACCTCGGTTAATCAGAATTTGATTTGACCGACGGTTTTATCCGGTTTAGGCGAAGATCCGGATTAACCGAAGATAATCTTTTCTAGCCTGACGTCATCCAAGTACTGAGTTATCGGTGAAAATTACTTACGTTGAACATATTTACCACCCAACAGCAAACTTTCGCAGAAGTAAAATGAATTTAATGATGTATTTACAATGGTATAACAAACTAGTAACCGCCATATCCACGCAGCTTGAAAAATCTTAAGTTCATAATTTTAGATTACTTGGCTGCGAAGAAATCCGGGATTTTGGACTGACGCAGAGATTTCTGCGACTGCTCCATAAGCTGTGACTAAGACATGTTACCGAGTACAATACACTCAGGGATAATACTCCATTACATACGTGCACTCAACACTAATCAATAGACTGAAACCGTGGTGCGGCGGCGTCCCTTGAGCGTATTGTTCAACTTGATATCCTATGCCCGTGTGTGACGTAATAATGGTCTCTACGATTAGTCGAATGTTGCGAGCAGTCGCGGCCGTTGTTATGATAATTTTAAACGTTCGTTGGTGATCGTGGGCACGTTTGTGTTGCGCCTGAAATGCGTCGAATCTTTCCTAGAGACCAGTCAATGCACTTTGAGAACATAACCGCGTATAAGTGGAGAAAAATCCGGATTACGAGATGTGAAAAGAGCAGATTTTATTAAAAAATCCGGATAAACCGAAGATTTTTATAAAGAAAAATGGTAGAAATGATTCGTACCACCAGTTTTATCCGGTTTTGGCGAAGATCCGGATTTTTTAATAAAATCTGCTCTTTTTTAATCTCTAGAGATATGCCGTGAAAACTCTGTGATATTTTTCATTTGCTTTTCACTTCACTTTTAGCGATAATATTTACAAATTTCATCAAATACCATACAAATTTATAGACCTTGTCCTAGCAAATTTATAGATCTTGTCCTAAATTTTATCAAATACCACACAAATTTATAGACCTTGTCATAGTTAGCTTGACAGTTATTTGAAAGTTTCACAAATTGACTTGAGCAACGTCACGTTTCATAACACAAAAGTGTTGGTCATCCTAGGAATAAATACATGTGAATGAAACTTCTAGTGACAAACATTGTAAAGACTTATGACCACGTGCCACGGATAAAGATGGGGCTAGTGACCAATTTTTGTTGCATAAAAACCGATGTCTTTTCATGGAATAAAATAAGACTGGCCTGCTATGGTAGCTTGCCACAGCAAACGCGTTCAACAAGTGCTTTTTTCTAATGTTTTTAATGAAATAACGTGCCAAATGTTGCAAAAAATTGGATAATTACAGTTTAGGTTAAACTATGGCAAAACCCACAATCGCTTTTTCCTCAGAAAAAAGCCAAAAGCACATTCGAGTTTAAGAATTAATAATACACTCTACACAAAAATGAGTCTTTTGTATCAAAGATTAACTATTAGAATGTCCAAAAAAGGTACCGTAACTTTTTTAAATTGTACTTGTCTTGTCAAGACAACACTACTTCTTCATAAAACATTGTCTTATGTGCAAACGCCATTAACTATGCTGTACGTAACATATTTATTGAATAGCACTTTTGGTTCTACAGGGCACACAGAAAATGTCTAATATATTCATATAATCCATCCGTTATTTCTAAACGGACTTCGGAAAGCAATGCGAACCTGTGTCAAGCCGCACAACCTGTAGTCTGAAGGAAAATGATCTGCTATCTCGCACATGTCACCTGCTTCTGTTGAAAAATTCAAGTTAAGCAAGCACAGCCAGTTTTCTGACAGCTTCACCCCTCACCTACGCCTTGTCTGGAAGTGTCGAGCCGCGTGTGAGTTCTTGGTACTGACGCACTGCGAACATATATAGGCGCCACTAAATACGCACACTCACCAGGCAAGCTATCGCGCAATAGTTGACGACAGTCTTTTGTCGTTGTGAGGTAAGTGGAATACAACGGGAACAGCTCAAACAACAATCCAGGCTTTTGTTGTGGCAAGCGCTGTCACTATCACAACCATCGTAAACGTACGACGTCATTGGGACGGGTGAGGCGAAAGAAGCTTACACATCTCCTGTGTTTTCACTCATAACTTATGTTCGCGTGAAAGGATCCACATGGTGTGAACATTGGACGAATAATGTATAGATCCATCGTGTCGAAGTTTAACAAATTTGCAAACAGTTGCGAATGAGAACAATAGATTGTATTCTATGCTCAAAATAAATTTCTTTTCAGCATTTCAGCTGAAGCCCGTTTCAGCAATTTGGTGAAAACCTTAAGAGCAAATCGTTCGTTTGGCTTGCTGGTTCGTAGAAGTGCTTCTCTTTTGGTTTGCGTGGTTGCAACTTTAATTATTTTCATTGACGTGCCGCATGCTTGCACGCTATAGGCTCTTGAACCAACATTTTCTTGAAAAAAGCTGCTAAAATTTCGGCATATATATCCAGGGCCGGCCTTAAGGCGATGCAGCCGATGCAGCCGCATTAGGCCCCGCGCCATGGTATTTGGGTAGATTGTTCATTTTTGTCAGATACACCTTGCGCTTGAGAATTCAGTAGAATTGCCAGATAAATTTCATAGTTAACAAAGAACTCTCTCGTCAGAACTAGCGAATTTCCTCTCGAACCTTAGCAAAAGTGCTCAATTCTCGTGTTAGTGCTTTACTGTATATCTGCGCTCTACCACGATCGTAACACGGTTGACTGAACACGATGACGTCACAAAATCACTGCTCAGAGGGGCCCCGCGCCTAAGTCTTGCATTGGGCCCCGCACCTGCTAGGGCCGGCCCTGTATATATCATCTTACATAAAGTTGTATTTGGCAGAAATACTATTCTGCAAGCTAATAGATCGCAAGTTCATTAATGTGTAACTACAGTAAACGGAAAAATGTACGTTCCGATTATAATTATCGGTCAATCATTAAACACTTTCTGAGTCATTCCGAACCAGTGTTTTCAATGCCACACAGTCATAAAAAACATCGCATGAAAAGGGTTAAAAAAGTTATGCCCTACACTTACGAACAGCTTTACTATCTTGATCAGTACAGCTTGTTGCCTCGTGGTTGAAGATTGCAGTAGTCTGCGCTTCATCAAAGCGTTTGTTTGATTTGTTCTATTCATTCCTTTTTTCCTCTTAATGTCACGGTAGTTGGTAACAGTGCGCACATAATATCTCGGCACGATCATGGCGCATAGGATTTGTGTACAAGCGAAATCTTACCTTTTTTCAAAAAGTTTGTTTTTTTTGTCCTGAGCTACATTTTTTCTGATTTGTGCTCGTCACTGGAGCACAACGGCGCCCAAAACCTCTACGTCGGACTCAGGGACCGAGTTTATGGGGGGACGGGGGGAACATGGTCCCCCCCAACTTTTTGACAGGGGGGACAAATATATTTTGTCCCCCCCAACTTTTTGTGATAAAAAGTAATACAGTTGTGTTATGTTACTTTGCTGTTGGAAACGTTTCCCCAGCATAAAACCAGGGAATAAATGAGAAAAATGAACATTATCACTGGATTATCTGTAGACACAGTATACAGATTTCCTACGCAAACTGAATTGTCATGATTGTTGAAAATTGTGTTGGTTAATTTGAATTACCGAATCGAGGTGCACTTGAACTTCGCTCAATCACGAATTCCTGCGCTCTGCAATCAGAATACGGTTGCCACAAGGCGCGTAGCCAGTGAGGGCAACGGGACAATGCCACCTCCAATTCAGTTTGCAGGTTAATAAAATGTTTGAAGTATAAGCCAAAGAAACACTTCAGTGCAAGTCAACGAAACTGCCTCAAGGAAGCCTTCCTACTTCAGCTTTTAGTCGAATGGAAAATTTTATCTGACCTTTTGGAATCATCCATGACCGCAGGTAAAAACAATTGGAGTAACGCTTTTCGCAGCTGCTTTTGGCGCACCAGCTTGCTGTATCCCACCTAATGGTTATGTAAGCTTCATTTCAAGACCATCGCAAATTCCTCTCTGACAGCCGTGGGTGTTACAAATACAACCTATCCTTGTTTCCAGTCCCAGCGTAGCCTTAAATCAACATCGTAGATTTTTGTTTTTGCACAGTTTTTAAATAACACGCGTGAATATGGCGTTGAGATAAACATTATATGTCTTGAAACTCAAACTTTGGCTGAGAAGCGATTCAGTTTAAAAGTCTTATTCATTGCGCCATAGCCACTGTTTAGCAACAATAGGCTAGCATTTATTCTAGATATTTATTTCTGATGATATGTATTGTGACGGTTCAATCACAGTTACGTGGAGCCTTAAAGTTTTCATCAATGATTTCCCTTTACCTTGCCGGCAAGTAAAAAATCAGTCTTTTCAAGATATTAGACCTCGACCTTCTGTTCATAAGCTCAGTGTTTCAACCTTCATCTGATGTTAATTGCCACCCTATCCTACAGTAAATTATTTGAAATAATTTAACCGCAACGAGAAGAGTCAGCATCAAGATCTAACGTAGATTCTTTTTATTTTGCAAGTGTTGAGGGAATTGACACTGCCATTACTTACAGATACTGAGATATCTTGCGCAGGAGTGGATATTAAAATATAGGGGCATGCTCTCATAAAGGGGCCCCAAGACATCGTCATTGCGAAAGGTAGATGCGGGATTACGTGGATAAAAGAGTTAAATTTATTTCACATTTCAATTTATAACTAATTTCAAGCGCATAAGATACATACGAAAGGAATTAAGTTTTGTAAAGTTTTGCAGCTACACAATTGAAAGCTGCCTCCTATGGCGCATTTTCCCACAAGTTTTGCTTTATTTTGAAAAACATGACTTGCTTCAGAGTTTCTTTAAATGTGACTCTGGAGTGGTACATAAACTTTTTTAACTGAACAATGGTGCAAAGCTCTCAAGGGGGGCACGGTATCTCTGAAAAAGAGGGGCCCGAGGCGACTGCCTCGTTATCCTTCCCTATTATCCATCCCTGAGCTTGCAATCTCTCTTGTTGGCAAAGCACATGTGACTAAAATGAAACTAAATTTTAATTTTTTTCCCATTAGGGCTTCAAGTTCCGCAGATAAGTTATTGTATTTTCGAGAAGTCCGTGATTTATACAAATTTAATTATGTGCAGTGACAAGCTATCTTTACATCCAGCTGAGCGTGGTCAATAAGTTTTGTAATACTGGGGCTACGATTGTGTTTACAGTTTAATTCTATTTTACATTTCAATGAAGTCTGTTCAATTTAGCAAAGTCTCATCAAACAATTTAAACGAAGTAAGCTTAAAGTTACTACTAAGGTTTTACGGAATAGGTTGAACATAGCGAAAAGATCTTACGGATTATCAAAAATCTAAACATTTTTCAAACGCGTTGAAAGACTCTAGCGCAGTGGTTCCCAAACTTTTTCTGATCACGTACCATTTGTGGGTCCTGTGATGTCGACACGTACCACCTTGTTCCAGAAAAAGTCAGTGTGCCAAATATAAATCGATCAAAAGTTTGGAAAACCATAATTGGCACAAATGCAACATTAAGAAAATGGCTGTGAGAAAGTATTATGGCCATTTTTAGAAACCAACAAGGCAAGTAGGCTGCACAAAAATTCAGGAATTTATTAACAGAACCCGACAGGTAAAATTATAGCTGTGAATATATTTCTTGTGAAGAAGACAGAAAGTAAGTCTATTCGTGTACCACCTTGAAGGCCTTCGCGTACCACCACTGGTACGCGTACCACAGTTTGGGAACCACTGCTCTAGCGTTTACGGTTATCAACTACATACGTGAATTAATCGCTCAAAAATTAGATGACAACGGGATCCATTGTATCATGGGATTCATTCTATATGTGAATTCTATTGGAATAAGAGCGGATGATGCCTACTTCGTAGGTGAAATACATACTCTGTAAGATCTTAGTGTCTGATTCTTTGCTGGGAAAGGATTTCTATTCCATAGACAACGGGATCCATTTCTTCTATGAGCGAAAGTTTTGTAGAAGGCCTACTTCGGAAGGCAGTGCCTCAGAGCAAAGTCGCTGCTCGGCTTCGGTTGAACGTGCTGTGTTGGTGTACATCAGAAGCGTGTAAATACAGTATAACAAGTGCAGTCGAAATGGCGGCCGCGATGACTTTTTGCTCAAGTTCAATGCTGGGCATTGAGAGGCTTACTAGCACTTATGCAAAACAGGTTTATGAGCAAACGATGGCATTGATCCAAAGTAGGAGCTTGGAACTTCACTAAAATATTTGAATGTTGAAACTCGGTTGTTGTTTTCCCCAGCCCTAATAACATTCTAGCTACGCGCCTGGTTGCACTGTTATTATTACCAAGAGATCTTGTGGGTTTTTTTTTTATTTGATCTGTGTGGTGATTGTTAGTAACAGTACATTTTGTTCATCGGAACTGACCAAACTTGAACTACTTACCACAATTGTTGAGCATAATTGTGTCTATTTAAGCCCTACTCTCAGAATTATTGTGTTTTCATATTAAATACAGTGCTAAGTGCTAGATATCTAAATATAGCACCACTGTATACTTGTATATACTACTGTTGCTTTACCACCACCATGGGCGTAGCCAGGGGGCCATGGTCACCAAATTATATCAATTCCATAATGTGCCCCCCATTTTGCCAATTTTACAAAAAGGTCGTACTACGGTTGAGTGAACATGGTGACGTCATCGAAACGCAAACAATAAGGATTGCCCCCCATTTGTTTTTATCGACTCATGCGATAAAACGACAAGAAAAAATTTTAAACGGCAATCAGGAAAGACTGTAGTAATAAAACGTTAAAACATCAAAATGAATATTAAAATTTTAGCGCTTGCTACTGCTGAAACGCCAAGCGGCTGCAATATACTTAGCTCTAATAATCCTATAGGTTCTTTTCTGCAATTAACAACGTCCCAACTAAAAACTAATTCTGGCAAACGTAGCAAGCATGCAGTGTTGTTCTGAGCTATGCCCTTCTCGTTACTCAAACGCTACTCGCGAAAAGCATCCAAATGACCATCATGTTTCTCGTATTAACCTGTTACGTAAATGCTTTCGAACTTTTGTCGTGCGTTCTCTACTAGTATTGAAACATGTCGAGAAAACTATACAAGCCCTCTCAACCATACACGTTGCTCACTTTCCATCTCAACAATCACGCCTCTGACGATAAAACAACTCTGCGAGGAAAAGACTTCTCCCACCCACTTACACTCAAAGCGTAACGGATTACCTCATCGAGGAAGGGCTGCAGGTATAAGCTCGTCTCGTAAGTGGATATTGTCTTTGCGCAGCAGCACAGGACAGTACCAACCCGCACCGGCGAGAGGTTCACCATAAAATGGAAGATTAGCTTCATAGGCGTAGACAAGGGGTGTCCAGGGCGGATGCCCTCAAAATTTTTAGCATATCTAGCCATTATGTGCTTTGAGAACGACATCCCAAACAAAAATACTGTTTTTCGCCTAATGTCAAACATTTTGACCCACCCAAATTAACATTTTGACCCACCCTCTTTCCCAAAGTTCATTCCCATCACTTGGGGTTAAGTCTTGGTCAACCCTGACTCTGTTTTGAAGTCGGCCCACCCAACTTAAAAAACCCAAGAAGATCCGAGTTGGTGACAGCATTTCGTCAATTGCGGTATTACGTCGGAGACATCTGTCGTAGAAAACGATTTTTAATTCTTGCGTAATATTTTAATATGTTCAAATACATTCACACCTTGTAGGGTTCAGTTCAGTTTCGTTTATACTCGATTGTTGTACTCCTTTCGAAGTGTCACGAGTGGTCTGCGGCGCACATCTCCGCCTGTTTTGCGCCGTGGGCCACACGGCTGCTCTTACACGGTTAAGATTGCACTGGTGGCGAGTCAATGGCAGCATCGCGCGTGAGCACCTTACACAAATCATAAACTCAGCTTCATTGTCACTTAAAAATAAATATTTTGCATTTGATAAAGTAAAGCAATGTATTATATACTTCTTAACTGCATCAGTTGCCAATGATACGTGGATTTTGCTACACCTTGATAATAAAACATAAGTTTCTTCTTCAACGCCGCATCGACAAGGCAGACAATTTGCGCGTCAGTAATGTTTTTTCGCAAACCAAATCGTGAAAGTTGTTTCCTCTAGCTAGTGTAGCGATTTCTCGCTTCTGGCTAAGGCCGGGTCGGAAATTCCAGATCGTCACGCTGATTCCGCAATGACTTATGAACCTGCAGCTGGGCAACGGATCTGTCTGCGGCCAATTACTGAACCGATCCTATGAAATCCTACATGTAGAGTGCAACTTGAAGGAGCCCCTTTGGCTCACACAACTACTGCCTAACACGCGCTAGTCTGTACTCACACGTTACAGAGACAACGATGTTTTCGAACAGCAGAAAGACACTAGCGTTACGCCCACAACAGTTCACACGCAACATACCAGAAGTCATTTTGCATGCTTTGAGAAGGCAGGATAACTTTCAGTTAGTTATTGAAAGTAAGATAGAACTTGACTTAATGCAGAGTAATGTGACAGGCTAACAGTGCGGTTTGGATTCCTTTCACGGATAAGGGCTAATTAAAAAAGGTTAAGAAAGGTTACCTTGATTTGTGTACACTGCAAAAAAACTAGTTCACAGCTAGTTGTCCCGGTTTAAGCCTAAGAAATTATGGTAAGTCTATCATCATGGTGTTTCATTTGTATTTTGTTGTTCTGCGTGAATTTGTGGGGGCAGTGACGTAATGACAGCTACAACTGTCGCTTCCTGTCCCTGCATTCCCGACTACGTATTCTGAACATGGTCGGGACGCAGACATAAAGAGAATTGAGCACTTGCTGCTGACGTCGGACGTCCGTAAGGATTCCAAACACACAACTGGCTGGAGTGGAACATGTGTTGGATGCGTCACCGACACAGGTGCATTGGTTCCATGAGCTTGCGATGCCACTGTACTCAGCAACTCGCCGACGAGTGTTGAATTGGGCCTACCGAAAATGTAGTTGCGAGTTCCCGCGTATTAGTCAACAAAACCAGTGAAAAACATATTAGAAACCTACATTGTCGTGTTATTTTTCTGACATAAGTACAGCTTGTCCGTCTCTGTTATCATCAGGCCCGTCGCCAGGATTTAGCATGGGGGGGCCACAATTTTTAAATACTATATTGGATATGTGCAGCAATCAGGTGGCGAAACGTGAAATGGGGGGCCGGGCACCACTGGCCCCCCCGCTGGCGACGGCCCTGCTTATCATCACGTTTTCAATTCCGCAGTGACTTCACCAAAGTCACACCAAGACACGAAAAACAGGCGCAGAATACGTTCTATTTATTGTTGGTCATCGGATAGTCATAAGTATTGCACTATGATTTGCAGCCAAGACAACACGAAAACACGACTCGGACGCAATTGAGTATTTCAACAAGCAAAGACAGATTCTTTGTCCTTAACAAAGGACATTAAACAGACGTTCTTTGTCCCTAGCGAAGCTTCGCTTTTCAATACGATACGCAAATGTGTCACTTTTCAATACAACGTGTGTTATCACAAGACCACGTGCGCAGGTACCCCACACGAAGGTGGACAGTCCGTGACGTCACACAATTTCGCCCACGAGCTTCTCTGCGCGCAACGACGTTCAGCGCCCTCCAGTGGCAACGGACTCGGCGCGTCGGCAGCAATCACGCTTGTGGCAGGTGACGTATGGCGCATTCTCACTCCGGTTCGATCAGCGACCCGATCAGCGAATTGCCGTTGACGACGTTGGTGGTCGCGGCCACGTACTCGTGCCCATCGTTGAGAGAGGAGAGGAAACGGAGCGCGGCCAGCTCGGCGTAAGTCACCCCGCCGACGAAGAAGACCAGGGTCACGGTGCTCGCCACGCTGCTGTTATCGCTGCTTCGGCTTCCTTGCACTACGCGAACAGAAAACTCAGCCGTAACCCAGTGTTTCTTAGCCGAGGGCAGGACATAAGCCACACAGGCCCGCAGCCAGGTTTTAAGGTTTGGTGGGACAAAAATACAGTTTCAGGTGGGCATGGTTGTTTTTATTGCACGTTCAAAACAAATTTTTCTGGGTACAACACAATTTCGGGGGGCACAAAAATGTTTGGGGGAGCACTGCCCCCGAATGCCCACCGTGGCTACGGGCCTGAAGCCACAACAACTTGCTTTGTTGAAACAAAGGTTATACAAAGCTAGAATCGCTTTAATGGACAGAGTTAGAGTCACAGTAAGCTATCTTGACTGCTTCAGAATGTTTATACGTTCACACAGATTTTCCGGACCGAACCGGTTTTATGAAAAAAAGGGTTAACCTGGAATTAAGCATCTTTTGCACGCTTGTTACATCGGCAACCTACGGCCCGCAACCCCTTCACAAATTGTAGTAACTGTATGTCTCGCCTATGGTGGTACTGTATTTCATGAATCTGCCCTCGCAACTTTTTGTATTACATACTTGTTGTATGAGGAACTACTTATGAAAAACCGCACTGTGCTACAAATGCACCGTATGCAGTTTTCCCTCTAAGGGGCGTACTATTGCGCAGTACCACCAGGCCTTTGCGTAGTGAAATCTCTTTCTCGCTCACTTGCAACATTCCAATTTTCATATCCTATACATATTGCATAGACCAGTGGTTCTCAAAGTGGTCGACAACGACCCCCAGGGTTAATTGGACCATCCAAGGGGTCGATAAATAGTGACGGGGTCGAATGGGGGTCACTGAATGGACAGGGGGTCAATGAATAACTGCTGGGGTGTACTGGAGCAATGAAGCCGCCGATTCAAAATTATTGCTAATCGGGCAAGCAACGCAAACAGCGTTTTTCAACAAATCAAACAAAAGCTGATCAAATCTCAGCTACAGCAGTTTAGAAAATACATTCGATTCGAATAGTTTTATATTAAATCGTCCATTGTGATGACATTATGAAAACCGTTCTGTTTGTTACGTCACAAACAATATTGCAGTGCATGTGTCGCAGTTTGGCAGTTGGCTACGTACGCAGTAGGACGGAGAACAATTCCTTGCATTAGTAACTGTTGGGCTAGGCCACGGGGTCTACAGAAAATTGTATACTTTAATTGGGGGTCAACGTGCAGAAAAGTTTGAGAACCACTGGCATAGACCTTTTACCGCTTAAAACGCTTCACCAGTTGCATGTCTACATGGTTGCGCAATTTCCAGCGCACGAAAACATATATTTGTTCAGCGCAAAATTTTCTTGGAGGGAACACTGACCGTATGTCGTATTTTGGGCTTTCTTTATGAACTGTGAAAATCAGAAGTTAAGCTGATTAAAATTCCATAAATTCCCAAGTTTTGACATCATAAACAGCAAAGGCACCGGAATTGTTGATGGAAAATAAGTACGACCCGCCATACCTTGCAGAGTTTGTGTTTGGCCCGCGACTACAAGGGAAAGGTCGCCAACCCCCGTTTCAAAGCCTATCAGCAATCGCCACGCTATACTACACCATCACCAAGAACACGCAACAGGCGAGAAACGAGTCGATTTACGCGGGCCTGGAACAAGGCTCACTCTGGCAAACAAACCCACATTTCTTCTTTGTCGCATGTTGTTGCATTCCATTCACTGTTGTTCCAGGCAAGATCTTCAGCACCTCTTCGATGCTGCGCCAGCCAGGATGGGCGAGGATCTGCACCAGTCGGATGCTCAGCGGAGCGTAACCGCTGTGAACGTAGGCGATGTCCTGCGGTTCCTACGCGATAGGAAAGCGCATCGATCAAAAAAGCGCGATTCTGGAATTCCACTTCGCACGACTGATAGTGCCGATAAAGCAGCCAGAGCTGTTTTAGAGGACATCGCCGGTAGAGATTCAAGGACGCATTCTACACAAGCTGAGAAAAAGAATGATGGCGGGTGTTGTCCACGAGGTGCATGTTGATGCCAAGTTTAGACCGGTTACCAGCCAAACACGGGACATGGGCGTTGGAAGGGGTGGCATGGGGGATGCCCCCCAGGATTTTAAAATGTGATGTTCTACTCTTAACTTTTAAGTGGAAACGTGTTTTTTTCTTAGTTTCGGAGTTGGTGAAATGAAATTTTGCCATCTTTTGGCCCCCCCTGGAAAAATCATTTTAGCCACTCCCTGGAAAAAATCCTCCCTATGCCCATGCGTAGGGTCATATTTGTCGAAAGGTGAGCTTTTTGCGGGAAGCAATGTTAGCACACGGAAGCCAAAGAAAAACATTAGTATAGTAGAATTTGTCTAATTCGTCACCTCAAAGGGATTAGAAAAAAGTGATGAATTAGGCGAAGTGATGAATTACGTAAACAGGTGAAAACTCTATCATAGCAGCTCGTATACTTTATCATAGTAACTGGTATACATAGTGCTCTCATTTGCAGTAAAATACAAGTTTATGACTTTATGGTTGAATACAACAATTAATTCCTCAACTCTATCTGGACTCCTCCATTCAATCAAGCACCTTTGAAATCTTTAATAAACTTTTCCGCGTTCTCTCAATGGGAAGTCGGGTCGCGCTTCGCACCTCGTGTATAAATTCGATAAACAAATTGTAAGCTGCAACAATTCTAAGATAAAGTTCCTTAATTTGTATGAATTCCCACACGTACTAGCTACTTGACATCTAAAGCGAAACTGTAAACGACGAATTAGACGAACAAAACGCATCTCAGGGATAGAAAGAGGTGACGAATTGAGCAAATTGACGAATTACACGAACAGAAATGTGCACAAAAGATAGGGATTCTGCCGGGACCGACGAAAAAGTGACGAATTAAGCGAATTGACGAATTAAACGATGACGAATTAGACGAGTTCTACTGTAACAGTTTTTATGGCAATTACCAATACTTCGAATTGCACTTGTCATTACTAAACTGTGATGATTGTTGAGTATTGGTTGACGCGTTGTGCTAGAACTTTCACAGTAATTTGTGCAAATACGATTTCAATCAAGTTGTTACGAAATGTCTTTTTTGCTATCGCGTGAATTTGACATTTCGTGCCTGATTTCTTTCGTTCCAAGACCATTTAACTCACTACAGCAGCTACGAATGCAATCTGCAGTGCGCTATTGCTTGTTCGCGCCACGTACATATACGTGCTGTTCTTCGAGCACATCCCGTTCGTGGTGAATCGCACATTCAACGCAACGCCAACCCAGAGGTTGCAACAACGCCTTACATACAACGGTCAAATGAAAAAAAATAAGCACACAACGACCAGCGGCAGTTTTTCACTGAGAAAGCGAGCATCTTAAAATTAATCTTCGCGAGCTTTATGAAAAAGGATCGTTTGTGAAATTCTTAAAACAGTGACGCGTCAAAGATTTCGAGGATTAATGTCAAATCACAGAGTTTCCGTTTTTGCAAAACTCAAATGACGAATTTTCATGGATAAACACTGCGGAAGATGAAAGCTCTCAATGATGTGCCAACCATTTGACACATGAAGACCTCACCTTCTCATTGACCTCCTCGACAATCAAGCGTAACGATTTCCGCACAGTATTGTAATTCCACGTTCCGCCGAAAGGCTGCAGCAGTCCGCACCTCTCCAATCTATTTAGTGTGATGACGTGCTTGTAACCGTATGTCTGCGATGCGAAAGTACAACTCGAAGGTTGCTGAAACCGCAAATGTTTTATTTACCGAACAAGTAGCGTTATTTAAGCACTGGCGTAAAGATAACAAAAGGAGGCCATGACTGAGGATGTGTCCGCAAAAGGAAGTTAAATTGCGTGAGCTCTACGTTGGAAGCAGAGGTTAGGAAGGACCTCTCGCTGCAGTGAGGAAATTCACCTGTATCTTAAGCTGGCATTCACTCGTGCTCTCTGCACACCTGTACGTACAGCACGACATGCTTCGTATGCATTAGAGTTTGAAATCCATTAAATGAAAAACACACTTACGGTTGGTTTCCAGCAAAACAAATAAAGAACGTACTGTATACACACACGTATAAGAGTACGATGCACCAAATTTGAAAAACATGTTTCATACCGACCTGAGTTGAGTTTTCTATGAAATAACTATCATAGAACACACTCTTCATACACACGTAGTTTCCGATCGACTAGTATATTTAACACAAATGCAAAGTTAACCGACTATGAAAGATGCTTGGAAAATAACCAAATCACGCCAAAATTATCGCGCAAGTATAAACAAGCACAAACTAACTTCTGCAGAGCACTGAGCGCAGATGATCGCACGCCAGTTACGTCACTAAGAACAAATTGAATGCCACGTAGGTTTGGGCCCAGTGTGATGTCATGCATAGCAAAGAGACAACTGTTGCATCTGAGCAATTAGATCTCCCATCGCATGCGAAGTAGCGCTCATCAATCAAAGCCCCTCCCTACAAAGTGCTAATTTTTCCGAACATTTTCAATGTTGCACTGTTGTACTGTATATACTGTTAGTATCACATACACACACGCGCGTATAGTATGTACACACATACAGCAGGCAGCTCGAACGTCGCTGTTGTCAGCTTTGACGTTTGCGAGTGAACTATTGTGTTCAGCGCCAAAAAATATGAGCAACTGAATCCGCTCCAAGCTGAGAGGGTAGCAAAAAGTAAAAGCTGCAATGAACCATTTTTATTTACAACGACATGCACCTGCAATCGATATCGTCACCAACAAGCCAGTCGAAGGTGTTCAGACTGAGCAGAGGCACAAGGGAACAAAAAAAGCGGAAACCTGTATTATCTCCTTCTTGTAGTATTCGTATAGTTTTGGCTTGAAACCATTGTTGGTGAGACACTGCAAGCAGAGCAGCCGCAGCACGTGTACGAGTGGACGCTTCTGAAAAATGCTTTCTTCAATGTAAGGGTTCACTTTGTCGGTGCCGATCCCATTCAGGAGTTCTTGCTCGGTCGAAAGTGCTTCGAGAAAATCGTAGCTATCTGGAAGAAAAAGAATAACGGGAAACAGTTCACCATCAATGCACGTCTCTGGGTTTTTCTATTCGCTGAGTCATTTTGGCCATTTGTCCGAAACATAGCTTAAAAACCTTCTGTCCTTTTTTCGTTTTCGGACATTTTTTTACGATTGAAAAAAGAATTATGATCGACTTGACGTAATTTTTTCGGTAATTCAAAGAAAAATTCGGTCAATGAACCCAACAAAAACCCAGATGCACGGGTCACGTCGGAACCAGAGCTTTTCTTCACAAGCGGAGGGTGCGTCGAAACACGCGTACTTTTTCAGAGGATCGAATGAAGGCGGTGAAAACCGACAAGACTAAATAACCACATGAACTTCTTGTGGCGTGGTGCAAGCTACACTCAGGTCACCCAGATAAACCTATTTAAGGGGAAAAAAACTGAAAGGTCGGACATATGACTTGAAATGCCATTCCAACCAAAAACAAGAGTTTTCAGCCATGCGTAGATGAAGCTGTTCCGTTTGTAGCTATCGTAGCATCCAATAGCATGAGAATGGTTACGGTTTCACGACCACTTTCTATTCGCTGTACGCAAGCTTCATTTTATGGACTTTGACAACATGGTGCCCGCCACCCAGCAAACCTATTTTCTGTCTATTGAGACAAGAGCTCTGATTTGAAATTCCGAATTAAACAAAACTCACGTACATGATTTTGCGTCCACATGTCAAAGTCATGGTTATGTTTACGTTTTTCACAAGTCAAGTCACAGCTCCAATTGTGTTTTTTTTATACGTTTAAGACTCTGCGTGGGACTGGGCCTCGATATTGCACGAGCTCGTCGAACACTACGACCACGGTCAGGAAAGTTCCAGAACAGTGATGTACTGTTCCAGACCTTTTGGTTCCACTTCTGCTGAGCTTTGGAACAACCTTCCTTCCTTGCAAGCGCGAACTCAAAAGCCATTTTCACTGCGTTTTTCCGTAGTGAAACGCTATTTTATTTTATTGTTACTGCGCCTTTCCACCTCTCTGCCCTCGTTTCCACCAATCTAACATCTGCGCGTGTGTGACAGCTGCGCTACTGTTCTCGTATACGTGCTGTTTGCTGTGTATTCTGGCTTTCACACGGGTGTGTTTGTAGAACGCCTTCAGCGGTTTTTACCGGATTAGGCGCTCAATAAGTCTCATCATTTCTTTCCATATCGTTATTTTACCAGTCTTCAATTTGCCACAAGGAACCTCTGACTAGCTATCCAACAACTGCAGGCGACACTAGGTCTCCACGCAAGACCTTCTAGTATCTCAAGCAATCAAAGTGCGCACGGCTGCCCCTAACATTTCGGTTTGAACACACGTCGGAACTCAAATCACCACAATCCCCTTTGCCTTAAGACCAGCACCCAAACTTATCTGCATTCCATTTGCAACATAAACGTTAAGTCTCTTGTGACTGCAGAGTGAGGATCGCATCTACGTGGTTCTTCTCCACCGCTCTCGAGTCAAGCTGATCGGTTTATGACTGCCATCGTGTGACGCATCCGAAATAAGGAAGTTTAGTATGATAGCTAAGCTCATCAAATAGTAGATATTTGGAGGCGGCGATAGCCCAGCGGTAGTGTCCGCCTCTCAGCTGGAAGGTTGTGTGTTCGATCCACGGCCACTGAGTGAACCGCTGTAGTGTTCCTTGGGTAAAAGCGTTCACCTCAGCCGTTCCAGCAAGAAGCAAGCTTCAGGCTTTGGCCTGCCGCCAACTGCCGTCATCAGAGTCAAATCAAATGAAAAAAAAAAAATATGAAAATGAAAAAAAAATGAAAAAAAATAAAAAATGGACATTGGAACAACAATCAGGAGAGCGGAGTGGATGAAACAAAAGCACACGCTTAGCGCGGCAAGCACAAAAGGATTCAAAATTACCGGTATGTTCCTTGATAAGCTCTGCAATGTTGGTATGAACAGCAAGGGCAGCTTTCGCTTGTTGCATCTGTGGCAAATGCGAAACGAATTGCTTCATTTCTCCGACCGTCTTTGCCGCATGCCGTTCCTGGAATCAGAGCGTTTCGAATCATGCGCAGTGAACAAGATGGTCGATTTTCATTAATAAAATTACATAATACAATTACAGTTTTAACAACATACCAAACGCCACGGTTTTGTTTCACTTTCCCAATAATGCAACACACCTCAAACTTTTCAGATATTAGCTTGGCTTCCTTCTTGAGTGTCGGCCCCACGGCGTTGAAGTTGCAGTTGCGAAGTTTCGCGAAGAGCTCGTCCTTCGAACTCAGCATCACTTTTTTCTTCTCGATCACCAGGTCTTCAGATTTGGATTGTTTTGAAAACTTCTCAGGAGGAAAATGAGCTGTAGCTGGAAAACCGAGGTAAGAACTCTCCAGTGAAATAGGTTCCTGCACCGGAGGACGTCGACAGCAGACCAGAGGGAGTTAATCCTCCCTAGCAAAGTTTGTGGCTCCACGATATTTATAACTATTTCAGAAAAATGACTTTACGTCGCTTTCGTGCTTGTGCGTAAAATCTATTTTTAATGTAATGCAGCGGTGGTTCTCAAACGGGGGTATGCGTATCCCTTTGGGTACGCAAAGGTGCTCAAAAGGGTACACGAGTTTTGTTTCAAATACTTGCAGCATTTGAAACAAAACTCGTGTACCTTTTGGAGCAAATTCCTATGTTGGCCATAGCAATCCAGTTGCGTATTGCGACATCTAGTGAGTATTAGTTCTCCATCGAATAGGAAGCACCAATGAACGTTAGTAAACACGTGCCTACACGTTTTTCAACTAAAAACAACATTGTGTAAATTTTACAGTATTCGCGTCGGGAGTACGCAAACAATAAATAAATGGCTTAGGCGTCCGAGAGATGAAAACATTTGAGAGACGCTGTAATACAGCACAAGTTTGGGTGTTGCGTCATACGCGTAACAGAATTTCACCAGCAGGCTACACGTTAGTTGAAAATAGTAGATCGCTGTTTTCTCTGCCATTTCAGCTGGAAAAACGTTAATTGGTGTCAGGCCCGTAGCCAAGTTTTTAAGATTTGGAGGGGCAAAGAACATTTTTAGGGATGCAAGATTTTTGTTTTTATTATGTTTACAACAAAGTTTTCTGGGAACAATAAAATTGGGGGGCACTGCCCACGAATGCCCCCCGTCGCTACGGGCCTAATTGGTGCATCAACTCCAATAAAGATGCATTTTTAAAAAACACACAAGCAAAAAGATACTCTAAAATAAGTGCGGCTTGCATCACGATGCTTTTCCATATGATCAAAGGCAAAATCTACAAGAGTGCCGACCTGACATTAACTGAATTTGTCATTACTATTCTTCACAAGGTTTTAAGCATTCCGTTAAGTTCGTCATCAAAATGTGAATAAATCAGCACTACGACTCAAAGGATCAAGCCAAAGGTAAGAACTTACTGTTGCTTATGCCAAATATTTCGTCAATGAGCCCTTCGTAAGTGAGCTGGGTAGTTAACGGCGAAATCAAGTCTGTAGTTCGGTCAATGATGAGAAGCCGATCTATTTGTGAATGCTCTTCATCAGCGTCTTCAACTGCTTCTTCCCACAGCTTTCCCACCAAGTTGCATACATGCTTCAGCAAAAAAAGAACCACTCTTTGCAAAGTAACTTTGGAAACTTTTTTCAAAACAACACCGAAAATGACAACGGAGATTATTTGCAAGCTGCAAACAACTGAATGGATCTTCCTGAAAATTTAATAAAATTTGCATCTTCCAGTTAGAGATACACAATAAAACGATTGAACTCTGCCTGGATCACAAGGGGCTTACCTTAGCACAGTTTCCTTTTCCAAACATCAAAGGAATAACACCATACTGTTTCTGAATTGCCACAACAGCCTTAGCAACCAAAAAAAGTGATGTCATATCTTCATGAATATTAATGTCATAAAAGGCAGAATGGTTTTCCATTGAAAGAATATCAAAATCAAATGCAATGACATTTAGCTGATACTCTTCAATGTTAGTAAGTGCTCCAAAAATGCCCAGCTCCTGCAAATGAAGATTCAGAAGCAATAGACATAAGAATTTGGCATTACTTATATATTTGAAAAAGTAATGCTCTAGGTCAAAATCTAAGAAAAAAAGATATTTTAAGCTTAAATACTTTGTCATTTTCAACCTTTCAATTCAGCGTACGACTAAGAACAAATAAAAACTAGTAATATAAACATTGACAAATCGAAATTCTTGGGAAGTATCCCACAAATATATACCCTAACAAAGTTGTTAGATTATCTCTACCTTGAAACCAAATAACAAGTGGTCAAGTTTAGAATCCATAACATTTAATATGGCAACATTACACTTAGTCATAATGCAAGTATGGACATGCCAATCAGCATAATGTTTTACTAAAGCAAACTGAAGCACAAAATATGAATAATATGAATTTCAGTGGTTATCTTAAAGAGCCATTTCCAACTTGTGCTTTCCAACATTTCCCCACAATAGCTTGTCAACAGGAGCAAATCACAAAACAAACTTTTCCGAAGGTGAGTTTTTTAGCTGCTGATGGCAAATCATTACATTTACTATCTATCAATTAAACATTGTGTCCACAATCTCAACAAAAGCCAACCAACCAAACCAAGACAGGAAATACGTCTAACGAAAAGTGTATGTTCTTCAAAATTTTGAACTGTTTCCCAAAATTTACAGGTAGGCAGCAGAAAGTTTCACATCAATTGGCTGTGACTGTAACGTAGTTGGATTGACCTACATGATGATGGTACAGTGAATAGTTAATATTGCAGACGTGTCAACTATACAAACAATATTGACTGGTGTTACACACATTCATATAAAACATCAAAAAAATCATTGTTATTGGCGGCATTTTCTGGTCATAATCACATTTTTAAACATTCATGAACATAAGCAAATCATAAAAGCTGGTATCTGCCACTGGGAGTGTTGCATCTCTGTGAAGCCAACAAGGTCCAACCAGGGTTGCCAGATCAGCCGTTTTGCTGTATTTCAGGTTGGTTGGCTGTACGATTTTTTGTGTTGGTTGTTTGGCATTTTTGGCCATTTACACGATTGTTTGGCTGATATTTTTTTCTGTTGGCCATTTTTAAAAATATGTCTATACTTTAAGGCTAAACCATCAACAACAACACCTCTTTTCAAAGTCTCATCTCCTGTGTTTGACTTTTTTCAGCATTTTGACTGTTTTTGGCCTTTTTCTATAAGGGTTTGGCTTTTTTTGAAAATATAAATCTGGCAACTTTGGGTCCAACTGTGGAATAGTCACCACAAATGGCAAGCAGGAATTGAAGCAAAACTCAGCCTTAGAACAGCATGATAACCTAGAACAGCATGATAACCTTTTTAACTAATGGTAAACATATGAAAATGCAGCACCACACTAACATTGGTTTTGTTCATTTTCAAAAAACCTAGTTGCCAACATTATGATCTACTTATGGGACTCCAAACAAAAGTAAGTTTCTCTCCAAAATGCAGTGAGAAAGTGTAGAAAGGTAAGGCAGCAGGTGAAGGCCATGGTATTGTTGCAATCTCTCTGTTGGCATTGCATTGAATGTGCGATTCACCACAAACGGGATGTGCGTGAAGAACAACGCCTATATATATGTGGCACAAACGAGCAATAATAGAGTGATCATGGCATGTGATCTCTATTGTTGCTTGCAGCCAGTGTGAAGCTTTGCGCACATGCTGCTCAAGCTTTCCCATCGCAAGAGTATTGTGTAAGGGTGATGATACAACTTCCGCGTCAATGAGACTAAAGTGTAACACAGTCACCATGAATGGAGATATATCAACAAAAAAGCACCAGAACTAATGCTAGACATCTGGGCCCTCAACACTATTGGTCCTCACCATTTTCTAAGTAGCCAGTCTTTACCAGGTGTTTGCTGAAAAAATGCACAGGGTAGCAGGCAAATTTTGCAACTTTTGTATAACTTCCCTGGTTGCCTAAATGGCATTGTGACTGAAGTGCAAACAAGCATGGGTGAAAAGCAAAACAATCTTTCCTGTCCTACCTGCCTGCAACATTCCAAAACATTTCTATAACAATGAACAGCACTGCAGCAAGCTCATAGCCTGGCATAACCATGTTGAAAAAAACGCTGTATCCAAGCAATCATTTTTAGAAATTATGCATGTAACATTGCAATGCACCTAAAAGCATTACAATATGGCAGTAGATACATAAATTTTATTATCATGTACACAATCATTTATAAAGTATATGTGTTATAAACAACCTTTCCTACCTCACATACTGTCCGCAACATTCCGAAATCTTTCTACAACAAACAGCAGTACTGACATGAACTTTACACCCTGGTGTGGCCGGCTGGCCACACTGGAAAGAAATGCCTTCAAGCAAACTTTAATGCACAGCAAACCAGCAATCTTTCTCAAATGATCTGCTTTTTTGCTTTACATTCTATGCATGCCGATATCCACATGCATAAAAGAGAAAAATATTATGGCTGGTATCCAAAAGAAAGCTTTTATGTTGATCTATGGAGACCACTACCCATCATTACAAACAAATAATATGCAGATCCACATAGACCAGTATTAAAAGTGTGGAAAGTTCACATATAAAGTTGTTTTCATATGATCAAGGTGAAAAACTACACAAAAACAAGTCAGCAGTTCAAGTCCAACACACTTGCTTGCTCTCTTTCTCTCACTTGAAGAGTGATGTTGCAACTTGTGCAACACTGTGAAGCTGACAGGCCCAATTTTGGTGCAGTCGCTTTGAATGGCCAGCAATGGAGCAAAATTATATAAACAGAATAGCGCCAGTAAGTAATACTGGATGTCTGGAACTACAAAGCTGTGTCAACGTTGGCAGTCACCATTTTGCAAAAACACTTCCAGAACTGTAGTTTGGCAACTGAGAACCAGTACAAATGCAACATAAATTTGCATTATGACTAGAACAAAGTAAACAATAAGTCAATCTGAAAATTAATCACATGATGCACGTATTTAATTTCTTCTGCTTTCAATTTCATGAACTGCCAGAAGATTCCAAAAACCTTTTCAAACACCATGCTAACCGATGTACATTAAAAATAACAAGTACCTGTCTCTGCAAGCATTTCTTTTCGAGCGTGGCTGCACTAGGGGGTTTTAGTTGTCTTTCAAAGTCATGGTTATGCTACAAAAACTTTTAACCTACTTTTTCAGTAAGGTAAAATCATTATTGCTTCCTTTTTTGCACCAAGCAGATTGGGAAGAAACTCTAGTCTGAAGGACCTCGCATCAAATGTAATCTCAATTATACAGATCTCCATCAATAGTTTCTAAGAGACTGCAACATTGGCACATGTCATATACTTATACCAAAGGTGGGAACCTGTGGCTTGCGCAAACATTTGAAATTGTCTGCATCAGAAAAGTTATTACCCAAGTTACAATGCAACATCACGTCAAAATGAACCTCCGTTATAAGCAAATATTGAGATGTCAATAAAAGTCTCTCCTGCTCCTTATAGTTATCTATCCTTATTTTTATTAGGAAGGTAAGGTTATAATTTTAGCACAAAAATCAATTATTTTTTGCAGCGCGTTTGCAATATTCCACATTTCATATGGCCCATGAATGGGTTTTCACCCTTTACTTATAATGTACTTGCTAGCAACATCTAAAGGCCTCTGAGATGTTGAATGACCAACACAAGAAAGAACCTGAATAAACACCCTCCTAAAATGGTTGATGAGTTCACTTCAACTCCTATGTGAGATGACAAATGTTGCTTTCAGTGGGCATGCACATTACATTATATACACAAGCAAAAGTAGTCTTGAGACAAGTGCACTAGAATACGTAGCACAATCAAGCAGCAGTAAATAAGAAACAAGCATAAAGCTTATCAAAATGATAATAACCTCTAATTTCTGTATGCATAGGAAACTTTTCCATGGAACAAAAAAAATATGATACTCTTTTGTTGCAAACCCATCGTCCTCTTCTTCTTTCTTGATATTAGTAGCAATGTAGTCCATAAGAACTAATACTGGTCTCACAATGAAGATTATGTGTTGAACAGATGACTTTGGCAGACGAGCAGGTTTAAGTGGAAACATTCGATCAACTTCATATTCTTTAAGCAAGGAATATTCTGAAATCAAGCCAAACTGTTCTGTCAGTTCAGAGTCCCAAACCAAAGCCTGTGAAAAAACAACAAATAATCACAAATTCATAAATTTAACTGTAGACAATGAAATAACTAAGTGAAATTTTTAACTGGATTGTTTATTTTTAACATGTTGCTACATATTTGCACATTACAAACAGTGTTAAAAAGCAAGCATATTATCAAAAATTAATTTGTTGTTTTTAGATCATAACTTTTCCACCAGAAACGCCAGAAAGTCGATCAAAGGCTCAAAAGACTCAAGATTCTAGCCTAGTATGCAATGGAAACTTGAGAGAAATGCTTCCATCTAGCAGTTGGGTCCTAGGCCAGTTAACATGAGCCAAAATGGCCAAAAATCTACCTCACTTATGATGTCACTCACAAAAAAATGAATTGTTTTTCATTGCAGACTAGAAGACTTGCCAAGTCTTTTGAGGTTTTGAACAGCTCTCTAGCGCAATTGGCAGAGGAGTTATGCTGTTGCTAAGACACATGCAAACTGCGTGATTTTAGGCTGATTTCAAAGTACAATATATTTGTATGCCGGCAGCGAATGTGTTAAGCAAGGTTTTGAGATTATAAAGTTTTTTTTTATTACAGATATAAATGGAATAATTCTGGACCGGACAATTTTGGGCTTATTAAGTGTGGCCTTAATAAGTGGGGAGTAATTTAATACATAATACAAATAATGACCTGTTCCTCTTGATGATTTTCATGCTGAATGTTTTCAGAAAAACTTTACAGAAAAAAATCGGTTTAGTGAATTGTTGGCTTACCTTACTTCCAGCACATTTGTCCAAAAGACCTAGTAATTCTCGTCGTGATTCATCTCGAATCAAACTGAGGTTAATGCATCCATTGGAGAGGTGAGAAGCAGCACCACTAATACCAGCCATAACCAGTAACAACTTGTTAGCAAACTGAAAAGATTTGCTTTTTCAGTTGAAACGTCTTAGTGTAGTAGCTGCATTTAACTAGACACTAAAAAACAAGATTCTGTTTATCAGACAGAAACACTATTTCACATCAACCATTCTAGCTAAAATCAAAATGTAGACCTGAGTAATAACTATGCCAAGAAAATATCACACTGGCAGAAAAAAAATTAAAATGTGTATTGCAAAATTAAACTTGAAGTTTCAAAATAAAACTAGGCAAAAACATACATACAGAAATCAAAACAACCAAAACCTTATGAAAAATGATAATATCCAGTATACAAAAATTTAGAAAGTAAAACACTGTGGAAATCAGACATGGGGCGATTACAGCACAAATGTAATCGAATACGATTACTTTGCACATGCTCGATTACGATTATGAATAAACAAAATCGCAATGTAATCGATTATGATTACATTGGAAGTAATCACGATTACATTTGTCCAAACATCCTCAGAAAGAACCATCTGCATGGTTTGATGTAAGTAGCCTACTGCATATGTTTAGATAACATTCAATACGAATAAATGCAATAAAAGAAATTACCAATCTGTAAGGATTAAGCACCAGGAAAAAAATCACAGTAAACTAATTGTTTACTGAGAAGTTTGTGCAGTTATATAGTGGAGTTAACAAACCAGTGGCGTAATTAGAGGTTTGAGTCATGGGGGAAAACTTAGCTGAGAGGCCCACTGACCACTGTAGGGGGCCACTAGCCAACATACAGAGAAAAACCTGAGAAATGATGTTGAATACCACTGTGGATGGCTATACCTAACAGTAAAATTTCAATATTTCGAAAAATGCAAAAAAATGACAACCTACTAAAAACCAGAATACTAAAATTGAAATATAAGCTGAATGGGGACCAAGTTTTTGCATTTAGCTTTTCAGGGGGGCAAATCGCCCCTCTGCCTCCTGTAAGATATGCCACTGCAACAAATACGTTAAACATTGATTAAACAAAATAATAAATGTTTAAAATATTTGTTACAGGTGATAGCATCAACGCTTCGAATCTTTTATCAGTCAAACGACATCTATCAGGGTTGAACATTCGTCCAGCAATGTTGAACTCGTTTTGGTTAGTAATTTCAAAATTGCTGGCTATTTTTTTCAAACTGCGGATTACGATGTTGTCAGCTGTGTGATGGCCTTTGGATCATCTGGGAGTGCAGCATAGCATTGTTTAGCTTTTCATTTGAAATGAAATGAACAATCCAGGCCAATATAGCTGCGCATCTCTCTATTGGACCAAAAGTCAATGGTCAACAAAACCTCACTGGTTTCTTTTGAGTTTTTTTACCAGTATCCCTAGTAGTTCTCAATGGGGTTGCTCGCAACCCTAGGAGGTGCGAGAAGGGACTTCTTGGGGTGCAAACTTCTCTACCAAACTGTAGCTAAATTTATATTACCAACCCAGTTAAGGATGTACGTGTGAGGTGTAGGTTTAATTTCTTGTTTTGGGGACTTTTGCGACTATTGATGTCAGTGATGATAATACAAAAACAATACATGAAATGGTGCAAAGGGTGAAAAAATAATTTTTATTTCAGGACGGGGTGCGGGCTTCACAATGAATTGAGAACCGCTGCCCTAGATGACCTTTGTTCACATGCAAGTTATCAGTGTTGTGGAAAGGTGCTTTCGACGTGGGTTAAATTACCTTATTCCTCTGAAAAAATGTCAATTTATATAAATTACTGTACTGCTTATGTACATAGTCTACTACAGTCTACAGCATTTACATTCATAAGCTCAATCCGAATACATATAAATAAAACATCACGATGTAACGCTATCTCTTCTGCTGCCGAAGTGTCAACTCGTTTTTAAGAAAAGCTCTTATTTTTGTTGCTACGTCTCATACTACTAGACTCACTACATTACTTCTGGCGGCCAACAGGGAAGCTAGCTGGAACAAAGCGAGAATTCGTTACAAACGCTGTGCTTGCCATTGGACAATCTGGATTTAACGCACACAGACGGCAAATGGCCTCCTCTGAAACAATCATAACAAATGATGAAAAAACCCAGCCACCAAAACTGCGGTTCATGGCACAATGATGTAGAATGAAGATTTCCAAATTTGATGGCAAAATTAATCGTCGATTACGATTAAATTTGCAATGTAATCAATTACGATTACATGTCATTTTTAGTCAGTTCAATCGATTACGATTACTCAAAAAACTGTAATCGATTGTAATCGATTACGATTGACGATTACCCCATGTCTGGTGGAAATGCTGACTTATGATGCAATGCTGAGGAAACATGAAGAAAAATATTTATGAATTGTCAAGAAAGTCCAGAAATTATTCAAATATTTTATTGGAGTAAATTTTAGGATTATATATGCTGATGGAGATTACGTCCCTAGTTTGGTGAAGCTTCCAAGTCATATGTTCAGAGAACATCGAAATGTGGAATGAATATAGGTATACAGCATGTGAAGTACTTTGAGATAGACCATGTGCCTAGTGTTTCTGCACTGCTATAGTGTACTATAGTTTTGCTGGACTATCAGAAGTACAAAGGTTTTTTGCATGGAGAAACCATTACAGTGGATATGCCAAAGCTGTCAAGGCCAGGACAAGGCTAGACAGTGGTTCTTAACCATTTTTACAAATATTATCCTTTTATCGAACAAGATTTCCAGATTTACCACCAATACACTCAATGGTGCTCATTTATTAAAAATACGAAATTTACAAACTCTTACAGTTTAGATCAGGGGTTCCCAACCTGGGGTGCATGTATCCCTAGGGATATGGCACAGTCTGTAAATACCACAAGATCGCTAAGATCGCAATAAGATTGCTAAGATTGCTAAGATCACCAAGATCGCTAAGATTACTAAGATAAGATCACTAAGATTGCTAAGATCATTAAGATCACCAAGATTGCTAAAATAAAAGAGGAACGTTAAATTCTACTGGATCCAATATAAAACGCTTTTTTAGATTGGATCCAAACTGTTTCATTTTTCAAAAGAATATAGCTAGGATCACAACCATATTTGACAAAATTCATTGAAAGAAACTGACGCATTTCGTTGTTAAAAAGTTGTGACCCGCTTAAATTTTTGAACAGAAATTGAATTTGCAAGTCACTTTTACATTTTCTTCACTATCAAATTGGATCCAGTATAATTTAATGTTCATGTCTGATCTTAGCGATCTTAATAATCTTGGCGATCTTAGCAATCTTAGGGCGATCTTGTGGTATTTACAGGTGCCACTAGGGATACTTTTGCCCAGGGTTTTTTAAAGGTGTTTTATGGACCCAATTCAGGTCCCTAGAAACACAAAAAGTTATCATCAGGTCCCTAGAATCAGAGAAATCGGGTCCCTACAGGTCCATACCAGGTACCTAACATTTTCCTTAAAAAAAAACATTTGCCTATCTCAAGAGGTACATTCAAGGTTAGCAGTAGATGGGAAAAATATATTTGTATATTTTTGATTTCCAAATATTATTAATCAAAAGTTCCATCAAAAATTCAGTTGATTTTTATTATGTACTCAGCCTTTTTACTATAAAAAATTTTAGGGTGCATACTCATATGACAAGATCAGGGCTGCGGAGCCAGAGCTGGTCATTTTTGGTGGAGCAAGAGCCGGAGCTTTTTTTAAAATTTAGCAGGAGCCGGAGCTGGTGGTTAATTTAGCAGCTACGGCTCTGGACCCTTTCTGAGATGCATCATCCAACACTATTCGCAGTGTTGCCAGATGGTTGTCACCTAAACCTGCTAAATCATGTCACAAAAATCGCTAGATCCGGCTAAAAAACATGTCACAAATTTTCAGCTAATAACTGCTAAGAATAGTGAAATTCTGCTAAAAAAACTGCTGTTTTTGAGGTGTTTAAAATAAACTTGTAAAGCTATGTATCAGTTTTTGATCTTGCACTCACTATCAATGGACCAGACATTAGGCCTATTATTTCCTGGCGTAACTAACTGAACGACCTGGCAAAATCATGTGTGTCATCATGACACATGGGATAAAAATATATGCTGCCAATGTCATCTTTTAAACCCAATGCGCTGACTAAGCACAGAACCAAATATTTAGGCTGCACCAAGCCATCCAGCTACCTGTACTTGTTATTATGTGGTGCAATTATCTTCTTGAAGCAGCTTCCCTGCATCATAATAGAAACTCCAATTGTAATAGCATATGCATCCAAATGATTAAAGCTAGTTGTGCCTGGTGGTCTTTGTGTTGCCCAATATAAAGCTTCAGAAAGAAGGTAAATAATTTTTTGATGAAGGTGTAAGCCTTAAAAGTTTAGATAGTGTCTATTTTTCCACCAAGATTCTGGCGGCAACTCATTGGCTGGTGCTATTGTGCCACCAGCCCAACATTCGGTCTCGTGGCATGACGCAGTTCGAATGAAAAAGTCAGTTTGTCATGCAATCGGCATGCTGCTCGTAGCATAGGGTTATGCTTCAACTTGAAGCACTTGAAGTTCAAGTCTGGTATGCCATTGCTTTTCAGTTCGACTCTCACCTTGGTGACTTCCTTTTTTTTCAATGTTTTTCATAACTTTGCAATCTTTTCCCTTAGGTCTTAGGTTTAGGCTTCGCTTAGCGTTTGCGATACGGTTAGTGTTTGGTAGGGGTTAGTGTTAGGGGTCAGTGTTAGGGTTAGGCTTAGGGGCCAGTGTTAGGGTTAGGCTTAGGGGTTAGCATTAGGGTTAGCGTTAGGGGTTAGCGTTAGGGGTTAGCATTAGGGGTTAGCATTAGGGGTTAGCATTAGGGGTTAGCATTAGGGGTTAGCATTAGG